>Ga0194132_10003839_pt1 | contig 26186 bp, 28 predicted proteins | sample TA2KigOf80mmetaG_FD_148612 | JGI IMG/M metagenome (GOLD analysis project Ga0194132, IMG submission 148612) | Freshwater microbial communities from Lake Tanganyika, Tanzania - TA2015054 Kigoma Offshore 80m | ecosystem: Environmental > Aquatic > Freshwater > Lake | place: Tanzania: Lake... | reverse complement strand
TTCCCTGGGTGTAAAGCTCGGCGCACTTCTCCTCGAAGCGGTGGATACGAAGCATCGCCGTCAGCAAGGCGAGGCCGCGCTCGCGGTTGAGGTGAAGTTTGGAGCCCGACGCGCTCATCATTCGTCGCTTTCGAGCGTCGAGAGATCGCCTTCGGGCAGGCCGAGCTCACGCGCCTTGAGAAGGCGGCGCATGATCTTGCCGCTGCGCGTCTTGGGCAGATTTTCGCGAAAGTCGATCTCGCGCGGCGCCAAGGCCAGCCCGAGCTTGACGCGGGCGTGCCCGAGCAGATCCTTGCGCAAGGCATCCGAGGGCGTGAATCCAGCCTTGAGCGCGACGAACGCCTTGACCGTCTCGCCGGCGGTCGGGTCGGGCTTGCCGATGACGCCGACTTCGGCGACGGCGCGATGCTCCATGAGCGCGCTCTCGACCTCGAACGGGCCGATCAGATGTCCCGCCGACTTGATCACTTCGTCGGCTCGCCCGACGAACCAATAGTAGCCGTCGCCATCCCGCATCGCGAGGTCGCCGGTCAGATACCAGCCGTCGGCGGAGCAGCGCTCGTAGCGTTCCGTTTCGCCCAAATAGCCGCGGAACATCGAGGGCCACCCGGGCCGGAGCGCGAGTTCGCCCATCGCCATCGGCGCCGCGATCGGTTCGATCCGGCCGTTGCGGCGCGCGACGATACCGGCCTCGATCCCGGGCAGCGGCACCCCCACCGAGCCCGGCTTGACGTCGAGCGCCGCGAAGTTCGCGATCATGATGCCGCCGGTCTCGGTCTGCCACCAATTGTCGTGGAACGGCCGGCCGAACGTCTGCGCGCTCCACACCACCGCCTCGGCATTGAGCGGCTCGCCGACGCTCGCCATGAAGCGGAGCCGCGTCAAGTCGGCGTGGGCCACCGGGTCGACGCCGATCTTCATCAGCATGCGAATCGCGGTCGGCGCCGTGTACCAGACGGTCACGCGCTCGCGTGCCAACAGTCGATACCAGCGTTCGGCATCGAACTCGGCCTCGTCGACGAGGAGCGTTGCACCGAGCACGAGCGGCGCAATGATGCCGTACGACATCCCGGTGACCCAGCCGGGATCGGCCGTGCACCAAAAGACGTCGCCGGGCCGGAGATCGAGCGCGTAGCGGCCAGTGACGCGGTGGGCAAGCACCGCATCACGGACATGGATCGCGCCTTTGGGCTTACCGGTCGTGCCGCTCGTGAAATGGAGCAGCGCCATATCCTCGGGCGCAGTCACGACCGGAGCGAACTCGGGCGGCACTGCGGCGAGCGCGCGGTCGAAGTCGCGCGCATCGGTGGGCGACCTATCGTCGGCACCACCGACCAGAATCACGTGCTTGAGGCTTTTCAGTTGGTCGCGGATCGGCGCGACTTTGCGCGCGTAGAGCACGGCGGTCGTTACGAGCACGCTTCCGGCACCGATCGTTAACCGCGCCAGCACCGGCTCCGGGCCGAACGCCGAAAACAGCGGCGAAAACACGCAACCTGCCTTCAGCGTTCCCAATGCCGCCGCATAGAGCGCGGGCTGCCGGCCGAGAAGCGAGAACACGCGCTCGCCGCGCTTGACCCCGAGGGAAGCGAGAACGTTGGCGAAACGGCTCGTCGCAGCGGCGAGGTCGGCGTACGAAAAATCGCGGACCGTGTCGTCCTTACCGATCCAGCGCAACGCTCGCGCGATACCGCGACCGGCAATGACGTGGCGGTCGAGCGCCTCGTACGCGATGTTGACTCCGCCGCCCGGGAGGCCGGCAAGCTCGCGCCGCGCGTCCGCCCACGAAAATGCCGCCCGTGCCGCCGCGTAGTCGCGAAGTTGGGGCTCCGCGCCACGAGCAGCCGGCGGCTTTCTAATGAGAGGCAGCGTCATCCATGTGTTCGAATAATCGAACTAATTGACTATGCGCGGCGTGATCGAACCTTAACGCCGATCAACCGTCCGGTCGTTGGGCTAGCCAGCCGCCGAACGGTTGTACTATCCTCGCTGCCATGCTGGACGTCAGTAAACCGGGCCTTTACGCGTTTCCGTTGTTCCTCGCGTTGATCGCGCTCGAGGCGTGGTGGTTCGCGCGCCGCGGCCGCGGCACCTATCCATGGGCCGATGCCGCCGCGTCGTTCGCGGTCGCGATCGGCTACAAGCTCTCGACCGCGCTCAATCCGCTGATCGTCGGCGGTCTGTTCGTTTGGATGTGGGAGCATCGGCTCGCGACCGTGCCGCTCGACACCTGGTGGGGCATCCCGCTGCTCTTCGTCGCGGTCGAGTTCGCCTATTATTGGTTCCACCGCTTCAACCACGAAATCCGTTGGATTTGGGCGACCCACGCCGTCCACCATTCGCCCAAGGATCTCACCTTCTCGGCCGCCTACCGCTTGGGCTGGACCGGTCTCGTCTCGGGCGGGTGGCTCGTGTTCCTACCGCTCGTGCTGGCGGGATTCCATCCGGTCGCGATCTTCACCGCGCTCGGCCTCAACCTCGTCTACCAGTTCTGGCTCCACACCGAGATGATCGGCAAGCTCGGCGTGCTCGAGTGGGTGCTGAACACGCCCTCGCACCACCGCGTCCACCACGCCGTCAACCCGGGCTACCTCGATCGCAATTATGGCGGGGTGGTGATCGTGTTCGACCGCCTGTTCGGCACCTTCGCCGCCGAGCGCGCCGCCGAACCCTGCCGCTACGGACTGGTCAAACCCAACGAATCGCGCAACCCGCTGCGAATCGTTTTCAACGAGTGGCTCGGCATCGGCCGCGATCTTCGCCGCGCGCACGGCTGGCGCGCACGTTTCCTGGTGTGCTTCGGCCGACCGGGCCGGACGTTCGCGACCAAGCCGGCGGACGCACCGACCGGCGCGATCGTTGCGGCGTCGAGCCGGCCGGTTTGATAAGCTCGGGCTCGTTCCTCGAGCGACGGACGGGCGCACCGATGAGCACGAACCAGAGCATTCAAGCCCCTTCGATCGATGCCGTATCGGTCGACCGCCAGACGCGTGCCGCAGTTGCCATCGCGATGGTCGTGCTCGGCGCCGTGCTGGTGTGGGGCGTCGGCTTCGCGCATCCCGCGTTCATCCACAACGCCGCTCACGATACGCGCCACGCGCTTACCTATCCGTGCCACTGAGCGCCGCTGGCCTCGCGTTGCGGCTCGTTCTCGTTGCGCTGCTGGCGGGAGCGGTCGGCGGCGGGCTTCTGACCGTCTTGCAGGCGATCAAGACCGAGCCGCTGATCCGCGCCGCCGAGACCTTCGAGCATGCGGCTACCGGAGCAGCCCCGGGCGGCGCGACGGCCGCGCCGGAAGAGTGGGAACCGGCACCCGGCCTCGAGCGCTGGAGCTACACGCTGCTCGCCAATGCCCTCGCCGCCACCGGCTACGCCCTCATCCTGCTCGCCGGATTCACGATCCGGCGCGGCGTCACCTGGCGGAGCGGCTTGATCTGGGGTCTCGGCGGGTTCGCCGCGTTCGTGCTGGCGCCGATGCTGGGTCTGCCGCCGCCCCTCCCCGGGACCGAGCTTGCCGATCTCGCGGGGCGACAGGCCTGGTGGATCGGGACCGTAGTCGCGACCGCCGGCGGGCTCGCGCTGATCGCGTTCGCCGAGCCGCGGACCAAGATCGCCGGTGCGATCATCCTCGCGCTGCCGCATGTGATCGGCGCGCCGACCCCGGAGGGCTTCAGCGCCGTTCCCGCCGAGATCGCCGGGCAGTTCGTGAGCGCGACCCTTTTCACCAACCTGGTGCTGTGGCTGGCGCTCGGCGCGCTCACCGGACTCGCATTCAGCCGCTTCGTCAGCGGTTCCCGTTCCGCCGCCTAGCTCCCCCTTCCCCACGCTTCCCTCTGAAAGCAGCGGGGAGCGAGCGGGAAAGGCGCTCTACGAAAGATTCTTCTGTAGGAACCCCATCATCCGCTCCCACGCCTGATTGGCCAAGGCCGGGTCGTAGATGCCGACCGCGCGCTCGTTGAAGAACGCATGCTTGGCGTCGTAGCGGTGGATCTCGGGCTTGCGGCCGGCTTTTTTCATCGCCTGCTCGAGCGCATCGACCGCTGCCGGCGTGCACCAGTCGTCCTGATTGGCGAAGTGTCCCTGGAACGGGATCGCGATCTTGGCGGGATCGGCGAAATCGGCCGGCGGAATGCCGTAGAAGCAAACCGCCGCGGCGACCTCGGGCACATGCACGGCGCTGGCGACGGTGAGCGAGCCGCCCAGGCAAAAGCCCATCGCCGCGACCTTGCCGCAGGTCGCCTTCAAGTGCTGGGCGCCGCCGCGGATGTCCTGCTTGGTGGCGCCAGGAAAATCGAGCCCGGTCATCATGTGATTGGCTTCGTCGGGCTTGGCGGTGACGCGGCCCTGATAGAGGTCGGGCGCCAACGCATTGATGCCGGCACGGGCGAAGCGATCGACCACGCCGCAGATCTGGTCGTTCAAGCCCCACCATTCCTGAATGACGATGATGCCGGGCTTGCCGCTGCCGGCGCCGGCGAAATAGCCCTTGGTGCGGCCGCCGTCCGGCCGTTTGAAATCGATCATCGAGCCCATGGTTTTCCTTCCCCTCGAAACGCGCGCGCTGGCCGAAGCGGCCGCCGCGCCCTAAAACGATAACGGTCCGGTACCGGATCACAAGCCCTTTGCGCGGAGTATCCGTGTCCGACCGAGCGACGTTCGACCTCCTGAGCCGCGTGCTGTTTCGCGACGGGCTGATGCTGATCATCGACAAGCCGGCCGGGATCGCCGTTCACCCCGGTCCCAAGGGCGGGCCCAATCTCCAGGACCTGCTCGATCAGCTCCGCTACGGGCTGCCGCGCCGGCCCGAACTCGCGCACCGGCTCGACCGCGACACCTCGGGCTGCCTCGTGCTCGGCCGGCATCGCAAAGCGCTGCAAAAACTCGGGCGGCTTTTCAGCGGCGGCCGCGTCGAGAAAGTGTACTGGGCGATCGTGGTCGGCGCGCCGCCGGCGCCCTCGGGCCGGATCGAGATCGCCCTGTCCAAGCGTTCGAACGTCCGCGGCTGGTGGATGAAAGCCGACCCGACCGGCCAGCCGGCGGTCACCGACTACCGCGTGCTCGGCACCACGCCGGGCGGGACCTGGCTCGAACTCAAGCCGTTGACCGGCCGTACCCACCAGATCCGTGTGCACTTGGCCGAACTCGGTTGCCCGGTGCTGGGCGATCCGATCTACCGGCCCACCATGCAGCCCGATCCGCGGCCGCCGCTGCATCTACATGCACGCAGCGTCGCGGTGCCGCTCTACCCGAAGCGGGCACCGATCGCCGCGACCGCGGCGCCGCCGGCGCACATGTCAGCAGCCCTGACGGCAGCGGGTTATATCGCCGACGTGCCGTCCTAAGCGGCAGCCGGACGCGTGCGCGATTGGCGGACGAGGCGCGTCCCGATCATACCGATCAGCATCGCCACCAAGAAGGCAAGCGTGCCGGTGTGAAGCGCCGATACCGAGGCGATCGCCGGGCCTGGGCAATAGCCGGCAAGGCCCCAGCCGAGGCCGAAGATCGCCGCGCCCCCTAAGAGCTCGGCATCGAGCGCGGTCGCGCCGGGAAGCATGAACCGGGGCGCCAACAACGGTGCCGTCCGGCGCATCACCAGCCGGTAGCCGATGAAGGTGACGAGCACCGCGCCCGCCAGGACGAACACGAGCGCCGGATTCCAAGCGCCGGCGACATCGAGGAAGCCCAGCACCACCGCAGGATCGGTCATCCCCGAAACGGCGAGGCCGATCCCGAATACGAGGCCGCCGAACAGGCCGGATACGATCTGCATGGTCAGGCTCCCGCGAGCAAGTGGCGGACGACGAACACGGTTGCGATCGCGACCACGGTGAAGGTCGCGGTCGCCACGATCGAGCGCCTGGAGAGACGCGCCATGCCGCAGACGCCGTGGCCGCTGGTGCAGCCGTTGCCGAGCGTGGTGCCGATTCCGACGCACAAGCCGGCTAGAACCAGCACCGGGACGCCTGCCGCGGGGACACCGATGCCGCTGTTACCGGTCGCGATCGCGACCAGCACCGGGCCGCCGATTAGGCCGACGATGAAGGCCAGGCGCCAACCGCGATCCTCGCCCGCGGTCGGCGGCAGTAAACCGCCGACGATACCGCTGATTCCGGCGATACGGCCCGTGAGACCCATTGTCATCACCGCGGCGATGCCGATCAAGGCGCCGCCGATTGCCGCCAGGTAGTAGGCATCCATGGCCACCTCCTGAAGTACCCTCGACCCGCGGCAAGCGAAGTATGGCGCCCGCCCCAAGCCGTCAAGGTCGGCAGGTTAGCGGCCGTGAGCCGGCGAGGGAATGGGCGGTTCGATCAAGCGAGGTGCTTGCTGAGCGGCCCCCAGTACATCGCCTGCCAACCGCCTTCGAGGTGGGGCCGCTGGTCGTCCGGGAACCCGTCGTGGTCGAATACCAGCTTGGTCGCGCTTCCCTGCGCCGAAAGCTCGAAACGCACGATCGAGTAGACGCCCTCCGGCCAGTTGCCGGCGCGCCAAGCCTGCACCACACGCCGATCGGGCACCAGTTCGACGTTGCGTCCGACGACCATGCCGCCGAAGCATGAGAACGCGCCGCCCGCGTCGCGCTCGATGGTGGCCGGCGCGCCGCCGGTGAAGGCGCTGAATTCCTTGGCATCGGTCAGCGCCTTGTAGACTTGCTTGGGGCTTGCCTGGATGACGACTTCCTGATGAATGGGCTTCGACATGACCGGATCTCCTCCGTGCGTGAGCTGGCAATATTCAACCATTTAGTTTAATATCAGGTGATGCATGGCCCCCGCAACTGCCGCCCGTCGCCCCTCGACCGATGACCGCCTCGATCGCGTTTTTCACGCACTCGCCGACCGCACCCGGCGGGCGCTGCTGGCACGGCTGGCAAAAGGGCCGGGCCGCGTGACCGAACTCGCCGCGCCGTTCGCGATGTCCTTGAACGCGGTCTCGAAGCACTTGAAGGTGCTCGAATCTGCCGGCCTGATCGCGCGCGAGGTCGAGGGCAAGGTCCACCGTTGCTCGCTCGCTGCCGCGCCGCTCCGCACGGCCGATCAATGGCTCGCGTTTTACCGCGCGTTCTGGGCCGGCAATCTCGACGCGGTCGCGGCTTTCGTCGAACGCGAGACGCATGAGCGCCGCCGCTCCTGACGCCGCGGCGCCGCCGCTGACCCTGGTCGTCCGCCGCACCGTGCGCGCAAGCGCGGCGCGGTTGTTCGAGGCGTGGACCGATCCCGGCCAGCTCCGGCGCTGGTGGGGCCCGCCCGAGGTTGCCTGCATCGGCGCCGAGATCGACCTCAAGGTCGGCGGCCACTACCGGATCGGCAACGCGTTCGCCGACGGCTCGGTGCTTTGGATCAGCGGGGCGTTCGAGCGGATCGAGCCGCCGCGGTTGCTCGTCTACACGTGGTGCGTCGAACCGGCCGGAGCCGGCCTGGAACGCGTAACGATCCGGTTCGACGAGAAGGATGGTGCGACGGACATCTGCGTCATCCACGAACGGATCGCCGATCCCGCCGTCCGCGCCAGCCACGAGCGCGGCTGGAACGGCTGCCTCGACGGGCTCGCCGCCTACGCCGCCGGCACGCCGAAATCGAGACAGACTTTGCCGAAGTGAACGCCGCGTTCGAGGTAGGCAAGCGCGGCTGGCAGTTCCTCGAACCTGAATGCGCGGTCGACCACCGGCTTCAGCCGATGCTGCTCGGCCGCCCGCAGCAGCGCCTCGAAATCGGTGCGGTGGCCGCTCGCGATCCCCTGGATGCGCGCCGTCAGCGTCGCGATCAGGAGCGCGAACGGGTCGGCCTGTTGCTGCCGCTCGAACTCGGGCACCAGGGTCGGGTCGAGAGCGTGGCCCGAGAGATAGCCGATCCGCGAGATCTGTCCGCCCCAACGCACCGCCAGTAGCGACTGCACGAGCGTCGCCGCGCCGCCGACCTCGATCACGTTGGCGACGCCGCGGCCGCCGGTGTAGTCGCGAACGAGCGCCCCCCAGGCCGGCGTTGCCCGGTAGTTGATGAGGCGATCGGCGCCGAGCGCCTGCGCGCGCGCGAGCTTGGCATCGCTGCTCGAGGTCAGGATGACGTTGGCGCCGAACAGCTTGGCCAGTTGGAGCGCGAAGATCGCAACGCCGCCGGTGCCCTGGACCAGCACCCAATCGCCGGCGCGTACGGTGCCGAGGCCGGTCAACGCCATCCAGGCCGTGACCCCGGCAACCGTGAACGTCGCCGCCTCGACGTCGGACAGGTAGGCCGGAATCTTGACCACGCCTACCTCCGGGAACACGGCGTATTCGGCGGCGACGCCGTCGAGCGGACCACCGAGAAGCGAATCGAAAACGCCGGGCTCGGGCTCGCCGGCCACCCATTTCTGAACCAGGATCGGCGCGGCGCGGTCGCCGAGCGCGACCCGGGTCACGCCGGGGCCGATCGCGATCACCTCGCCAACCCCGTCCGAGAGCGGCACCAGCGGCAAAGGCTGAGCCGGGTTGTAGGCGCCGGTCACCATGCGGAGATCGCGGTAGTTGAGCGACGCCGCGCGCATACGGAGCAGGACCTCGCCCGGCTGCGGTGAGGGCATCGGCCGTTCGATGATCTTCAAGCGCTCGAACCCGAACCCGCCGTCGATGACGTAGGCCCGCATCGCCGCCGGCGACCGCACCTTAGCCGCGTCCGACCAACGGCATCTTGGTCGCCATCACCGTCAGGAACAGCACGTTGGCGTCGAGCGGCAGCTTCGCCATGTAGACCACCGCGTCGGCGACGTGTCGGACGTCCATGGTCGGCTCGGCGGCAACGGTACCGTTGGCTTGCGGCACGCCCTGCGGCATCCGCGCGGTCAAATCGGTCGCGGCATTACCGATATCGATCTGGCCGCACGCGATATCGTACTTGCGACCGTCGAGCGCTGTCGACTTGGTTAAACCGGTCAGCGCGTGTTTGGTCGCGGTATAAGGCGCCGAGTTGGGCCGCGGCGCGTGCGCCGAGATCGAGCCGTTGTTGATGATGCGCCCGCCGCGGGGGCTTTGCGCTTTCATGATCCGGAACGCGTGCTGGGTGCAGAGAAAGACGCCGGTCAGGTTGGCATCGACCACGGCGCGCCACTGCTCGTAGGTCAAATCCTCGAGCGGCACCGGCGGAGCGCCCATCCCGGCGTTGTTGAACAAGACATCGAGACGGCCGAACGCGGCTTGGGTTTTCGCGAACAGGCGGTCGACCGCAGCCGGATCGCCGACGTCGGTCGGCACGGCGAGCACCCGGACGCCGTAGCCGGCGGCGGCCTCGGCAACCGTTGCCAGCGGCGCTGGACGGCGGCCGGCGAGGACGACGTCGAACCCCGCCGCCATCAGACCGAGCGCCGCCGCTTTACCGATGCCGCTCCCGGCGCCGGTAACGAGGGCGACGTGGCCTGGTTCGGTCATGGCTTAACGACGAAGGGGTAGAGCCGGGAGCCCGGCGATCAGGGACGATGGCGACGGCGCCAGCCGAGCAGCGGTCCGACCAGCAGGTAGTAGGCGAAGAACGCGAGCAACGCGGTCGGCACGTCGGTCAAGACCGCGATCAAGATCGGGATCGCAAGCTCCCAATAGGGCCGGCGCGGGCCGAAATAGAGGCGCGGGACATCGGGGTAGGGCAGGGTCGAGACCATCGCCGCGGCAAGCACGATGGCTGCGATCGCGATGACCGGGCCGGTTCCGAAAAACAGCACGGCCGAAGCGATCGACATCGCCGCTCCGGGCGCCGGCATTCCTTCGAAATAACGGGTTTTGCGCGGCTGGCCGGGCTCGGCCGGTACCGGCGGGGCGCCGACCGCCTTGCCGGTGAAGCGGGCGAGCCGCAGGATGGCGGCGGCGACGAAGGTGAAAGCGCCCGCCAAGGCGAACCAGGGGCCCGGCCAGGTGTCGGACGCGGTGCCGGCAACCGCGACCATGACCGCCGGTGCGATGCCGAAGCTCACCGTGTCGCACAGGCTATCGAGCGCAGCCCCGAACGGGCTGGTGGCGTGGAACTTGCGCGCCACCCGGCCGTCCAGCATGTCGCAGACCCACGCCGCAAAGATCAACGCCGCGGCGGTCACCATGGTCGAGGCGGTAACGGGCTCGGCGCGGACCATGACGATGATCGCCGTGAACCCGCAGGCCGCGTTTCCGAGCGTGAGCAGCGCCGCCGCGATACGGCCGAGCCGGACCGGACGCGACGGGGTCGATTCTGTCAGGGTCATCAGGGAGTTGTCGTTTCCAATTCGGGCGAACGGCTGGGCGCAAATTGCGCCTTCTTCAAGCGGTTCACGCCATCCCGACGTGCTTTTCAAGATTAAACCCGTTCGGGGCCCCCGCCAAGGCCCACAGGGTCGGCGTTAACGAGACCCCGGCCGTGCCTGGCGGGCGCCGGTTATCGCTCGCCGGACTCGGGATCGAGCGCGCTCGCCAACCGGCGCAGCTCGGCGAGCTTGCCCTCGACGTCGGCGCAGAGCCGTTCGTAATCCTCGAGCGGGATAACGGCATAGCGACGCCCGCGAAAGGTCACGATCTCGACATGGGGGTCGGTCGTCGGTACCTGGACCGGCAGTTTGGGAGCCGTCGCGCTCATGCTTCATCGTTACGCCGCAACGCGCGAAACGACAAGTTAGGGCGTAGCATTAGGAACTTAGGCTGGGCCTCTAGCCGCTTAGCCATCTCTCCCGAATTAGACACCTCAAAGTCCAAAAACCGAAGGGTCTACAACCGGGGGCTGAAGCCCATTACCCTACTCGACCCACCGCTGGCAAAGTCGCGCTTCGCGTACGGCGGGCCGACGTTTCGATTGCCGAGCGTCCCTGCGTTCTGCGACAAACGCGGACCCACCGTTGCCCGTATGACCAAGAGATCCCCTCCCCGAGCCGAGAAGACCGCGAAGCGCCGCGGCGCGCGTTATGTGGTCGCAACCGATGTCGGCGGCACCTGCACCGACACCATCGTGTTCGCGGTCGGCGAACCCGTGCATATCGGAAAGTCGCTCTCGACTCCGCCCAACTTCGCGGATGGCGTCTTCGATTCGATCAAGTCGGCCGCCGACGCGATGGACGTTTCGGTCGGCCAATTGCTGGCCGACACCGCGCTGTTCGTTCATGGCTCGACCGTGGTCGACAATACGCTGCTCACCCGCGACGGCGCCAAGACCGGGCTGCTGCTGACCGAAGGTTTCGAGGACACGCTCCACGTGACCCGCGGCGCCTACGGCCGCTGGGGCGGCTTGACCGAGGATCGCATCAAGCACCCGGTCAAGACCGACCGGCCGGCGCCGCTGGTCGACCCCGACTGCGTGCGCGGGATTCCCGAGCGCGTCGACTATAAGGGCGCCGTGTTACGGCCGCTCGACGAGGAGGCGGTCGCACGCGCGATCGCCGCGCTGGTCGAACGCGGCTGTAGCGCGCTCGCGGTGAGCTTCTTGTGGTCGTTCTATAATGCCGAGCACGAGGAGCGCGTCGCTGCGATCGCCAAGCGGGTGGCGCCCGATCTCTACGTCAGCATGTCGAGCGCGATCGCGCCGGTGCCGGGCGAGTATGAGCGCACCTCGACCGCCGTCATCAACGCCTACGCCGGCCGGATCGCGCGTGATTACGTCAACCGCTTGACCGAGCTGCTCGCCGAGCGCGGCTACACCGGGACCACACTCATCATGCAAGGTTATGGCGGGCTCCTGCCTGCGGCCGAAGCCGCCGATCGCTCGGTCGGCATGATCGAATGCGGCCCCGCCGCCGGAGTGATCGGCAGCCGGTTCTTGGGCGATCTCATGGGCGACCCCGACGTGATCGCCGCCGACATGGGCGGCACCACCTTCAAGGTAGGCGTCATTCAAGGCGGCGAGCTCGAATATGCGCGCGAGCCGATGGTCGATCGTTTCCACTACATCGCGCCCAAAATCGACGTCATCTCGATCGGTGCCGGCGGCGGCTCGATCGTAGCCCTCGATCCGCGCACCAAGGTGCCGCGGGTCGGGCCGCGTTCGGCCGGGGCGCGACCGGGTCCGATCTGCTACGGCCAGGGCGGGACCGAGCCGACCGTGACCGACGTGCTGGCGCTGATCGGGTACATGGACCCGAACATCTTCCTCGGCGGCACCATGCGCCTCGACATCGAGGCCGCGCGCAAAGCGTTCGCCGCCCAGATCGCGCGGCCGATGGGAATGAAGCCCGACGACGCCGCGTTCGGTATCTACCGGATCGCCGCCGCCCAGATCACCGACCTGATCCGCGAGATCACGGTCGAACGCGGGCTCGATCCGCGCGACTTCACGCTGCATGCGTTCGGCGGGACCTGCGGGCTCCTGTGCGGATTGTTCGGCGAGGAACTCGCGGTCAAGCGCGTGGTCGTGCCCTATACCGCCTCGGTCAACTGCGCCTTCGGCCTGGTCGCGGCCGACGTCGTCCACGAGTATTCGGTGACGACGACGCTCCCGGTGCCGAGCCCGGCCAGCGCGATCGAAGCGATCTACGCGCCGCTGGTGGCGCGCGCGCTCGGCCAATTCAAGGCCGAGGGCATCGGGCGCGAACGCATCCGTTTCGATCGCGCGATCGACCTCCGCTACCGCCGCCAAGTCCACGAGGTGACCACCCCGCTGCGCGCCGAATCCAAACTCACCGATCGCGCGGTGGCGCGGCTGGTCGAGGATTTCGAGGCGCTCTACCAGCGCAAGTACGGGAAAGGGTCCGCCTACCGCGAAGCCGGGATGGAGATGACCATGTTCCGCCTCTCGGCGCGCGCGCTGATGACGCGGCCCGAGCTCGAAAAGCGGCGGAGCGCCGGCATGAGCCCGAAGGCCGCGCACATGGGCAAGCGCCGCGTCTTCGTCGCGGCCAAAGACGGCTTCGCGCCGGCCGACATCTACGACTTCGAGAAGCTCGAATCCGGCAACGTCGTCAAAGGTCCGGCGGTGATCCACACGCCGATCACCACCATCGTCGTCCAGGCCGGCCAGACCGGCCGCATCGACGGCTACCGCAACACCATCATCGAGTTCAACTGAGCGAGGCCCGCCATGGACCCGATCACCTTCGAGATCATCCGTCACCGCCTCTACCGCGTGGTCGAGGAAGCGGTCATCACCTTGAAGCACGTGTCGGGGAGCGCGATCACCAACGAGGGCCACGACTTGATGGTCTCGCTCTACCGCGCCGACGGCTCGCTTCTGATGGGCGGCGTCGGCTTTCTCCACCATCTGACCAGCGCCGCCGAAGCCTGCAAGCACATCATCCGCACCTTCAAGGGCAACATCGACGAAGGCGACGTGTTCCTGCTGAACGACCCCTACACCGCCGCGCTTCACACTTCGGACATCTATCTCGTCCATCCGATCCACCATCAGAAGAAGCTGGTGGCGTGGAGCGCCTGCTTCGTCCACGTCTATGACATCGGCGCCATGAACCCGGGCGGCTTCAGCCCGGAGTCGCGCGACATCTACACCGAAGGCTTCTCCTCGCCCGGCATCAAGCTGGTCGAGAAGGGCGCGGTGCGGCAGGACGTGATGGCGCTCCTCCTCAACATGGTGCGCTCGCCCGAGATGGTGGCGCTCGATATCTCGTCGATGATCGCCTGCGGCAACGTGGCCCGCGAGCGCATGCTGGCCCTGATCGACAAGTACGGCTTCAAGACCGTCGATCGGGCGTGCCGGTCGCTGATCGATCAATCCGAGACGCTCTTGCGCGCACGGCTCAAGGAGCTGCCCGACGGGCGCTGGGAAGCGCGCCAGTTCCTGGACGTCCAGGGCGAGGTCTATCGCGTGACGCTGGCGATGACCAAGAAGAAGGACACGCTCACCTTCGACTTCACCGGCTCGTCGCCGCAGTCCCCCTACGGCGTCAATTGCTCGTACTGGGCCGGATGGGGCGCGCTGTTCGCACCGCTGTTCCCGCTGCTTTGCTATGACATCACCTGGAACGAGGGCATGATCCGGCCGATCACGATGATCGCGCCCGAGGGCACGATCGTGAACGCCAAGCGCCCGGCGCCGGTCTCGATCGCGACCGTCGGTGCGATCCAGTCGGTCAACAACGTCGCCTGTACCTGCATCGCCAAGATGCTATCGGCGAGCGAGAAGTACAAGGACGAGGCGACCGCGGTCTGGCACGGCAGCCACGTCGCGATCTTCCTGTTCGGCAAGAACCAGAAGGGCGGCGAATCGATCGGCATCATGACCGAGACCTTCGGCGGCGCCGGCGGCGCCCGTGCCTTCGCCGACGGCATCGATTTGGGCGGCGAGATTCCGAACCCGATCTCGCGCATGGCGAACGTCGAAACGGTCGAGGCCAACTTCCCGATCCGCTATCTGTTCCGCCGCCGCACCCAGGACTCGGGTGGGCCCGGCCGTTTCCGCGGCGGCGCCGGCGGCGAGTACGCGATCGTGCCGCACGATGCACCCGACGGCGGCATCCACTTCGTCGTTTCGGGCAAAGGCATCCAGTACCCGATGAGCGAGGGCCTGGGCGGCGGCTATCCGGCGAGCCCGTGCAGCTACCAATGGGTCCACAACAACGAAGCCGACCGGGCGCGGAACGCCGACGCCAAGTTCGCGCAGAGCGTCGATGAAATGCCGGGCCGCAAGGAGCCGATCTCGTGGGGCGTGTTCCCGCTGATGGGCGAGGATTCGCTCTACGTGCGCTGGAACGGCGGCGGCGGCTACGGCGATCCGCTGGCGCGCGAGCCGGCCACGGTGCTGGCGGACGTGCGGACGCGGGTGGTGTCGCGCGAGACCGCCGACCGCATCTACGGCGTCGTTCTGAACGGCGATGCGAGCGCCGTCGATGAGCCGGCAACCCGGGCGCGGCGCGAAGCCCTGCGCGCGGCGCGCTTCGCCAAGGCGGCCGAATGACGCGGCCGCTGTCGGCGACGCTCGACCTCCGCGAGAGCGGCGGCGCGCGGTCGATCTGCTGCGCGGCGTGCGGCCACGCCCTCGCCGACGCCGGCCAGCCGTGGAAACCCGCGGCGACGGTGCGCGAGCGGCCGATGGTCGGAATCGCCGGCGCCCCCTATTCGACCGGGCCCAAGGTCCAACTCCGCGAGTTCTTCTGCCCCGGCTGCGGCGCCCTGCTCGATACCGAGACCGCGCTTCCCGGCGACCCGTTCCTCACCGACATCGTCCGGCCGTGACCCGCCATGCATGACGTCGCCATCCGGCCCGAGATCGTCGCGCGCGTCCTGAAGCGGCGCGGCCGCTACCACGTGTTCGACGCGCTCGATCCGGCCCGCACCGCGTTCGTGATCGTCGACATGCAGAACACCTTCGTCGCGCCGGGGGCGGCGGCCGAAGTCCCGGCGGCGCGCGGCATCGCGGACAACTTGAACCGCTTGAGCGCCGCGTTGCGGGCGCAGGGGGTTGCCGTGATCTGGGTGACGCACGCCAACACCCACGACGCCAAGGGCAGCGACTGGGACATGTTCTTCGACCATTTCGTCGCCGACGCCGTCCGCCAACGCACCATCGCCAGCCTTGCGCCCGACCAGGACGGTCAGAAGATCTGGCATGCGCTCGAGGTTGCGCCCGGCGACCTCCGCATCGTCAAGAACCGCTATAGCGCGCTCATTCCGGGATCGTCCTCGCTCGAACGCGTCCTCAGGAGCCATCGGATCGAGAACGTCCTGATCGGCGGTACCAAGACCAACGTCTGCTGCGAGGCGACTGCGCGCGACGCGATGATGATGGACTTTCGCGTCGTCATGGTCGCCGATTGCTGCGCCGCGCTCTCGGACGATGAGCACCGCGCGACGCTCGAGACCTTCATCCAGCAGTTCGGCGACGTGATGACGTCGGCCGAAGTGCTGACGGTCTTGGGCCGCAAGCGGAACGAGCGGCGCTCGTAACCCGCTCCGCTCTAACGGCGGCGCTTGGCGTTGCGGGTCGATCGTTTCGGCTTGGCCGCCGGCCGTTTCGGCCGCGCGGCCGGGGCGGTTTCCGCCAACGCCACGATCGGCGCGGCCCACGGCACCGTCGTCACCTGGGCGCCGGATTCGGCGAACCGCGGCAGGTGGCCGAGCGAGAGCCTCGCGGCGTGCGCTTTCAGGTGCATCCGCCGCATACCGTCGAGATAGGGCTTCGAACCCTCGCGCATCGCGCTCACATGGTCGCGCAAGAATCGTTCGGCCGCCTCGCGAATCTCGCCCTTGATCGCGACTTCGTCGATCAGCGTGAGCTGGCGGTCGCGCATCACGATCCGGCCGTTGACGATCGAGTGGCGCACCGCCTCGGACGTCACCGAATAGGCGACGTGCTTGACCGGATCGGAAAGCGGGATGAAACCCCAATGGTCGCGATCGAGCAGGATCAGATCGGCCCGCTTTCCGACCTCGAGGCTTCCGACCTCGCGGTCCATCAGTCCGGTGCGCGCGCCGCCCAGGGTCGCCATGCGGAAGACCTCGGCCGCGCTCACCCACTCGTCGTAGTCGGTGCTCCCCAGCGTATGCATGATGGCGCCGGCGTGGATGCACTCGACCATATCGACACCGTCGGCGGTGCAGACGCCGTCGGTGCCGAGGCCGATCGCGATCCCGGCCTTGAGCTGTTTGCGGATCGGCGCCACGCCGGCGCCGGTCTTCAGGTTCGAGAGCGGGTTGTGGACCATCGCGGTCCCGGCTTCGGCCATCATCTGGATGTCGCGCTCATTCACCCAGATCGCGTGCACCAGCGTCAGGCGGTCGGTGAGCAGGCCGAGTTCGGCGAAGTACTCGACGAAGGTCATGCCGTACTCTTCGCGCGCTTGGATCGCCTGGAGCTTGGTTTCGAGGCAGTGGCTGTGGAGCGGAATGCCGCGCTCCTTCGAAATGCGGTCGACCTCGTGCAGGAGATCGGGCGTGCAGCGTTGCGGCCCGCACGGCGCGATGATGACGCGGATACGCCCGTCGTGGCCGTTCCAGTTCTTGTAGTGGTGCTCGAACAGGTCGATCTGCGCTTTGGTCGTGGTCATCGGCAGCGCATCGAGCGCCGCCAGCTCGGCGGCGCCGAACACCTTGCCGACCCACGGTAGGCTGCCGCGGAACGACTTGTCCCACATGTCGACCGCCGACCAGGCGCGGATGCCAATGTCGGCGTAGGCACGGATCGCGCCGTGCTGGGCCTCAGGCGTGCCGGGCGGATGGACGAAGTCGTCCTGGACCGTGGTGGCGCCGCCGCGGATCGCGAGGATCGCCGCCAGCATGGTGCGCAGATATTGCTCGCGCTCGGACAAGAGCGGGAAGCCGAACGGCGAATAGGCCTGCATCAGCCAGGGCTCGAGCGGGGCGTTGCCGTAGACCGCCTGCTGGAAGCCTTCCTCGGAATGGATGTGGGCGTCGATCAGGCCGGGCATGGCGATGAGCCCGCGCCCGTCGACCACGGTCGCACCCGGCGCGGCGGCGGCGGCGCGCCCCGCGCCCGGCCCGATGGCGCCGATGCGATCACCCTCGATCACGATGTCGGCGCGGTCGTGGCGGCGATCGTCGGCATCGCCGGTCACGACATGGGCGTCGGTGATGATGAGGCTCATCGGTGCTCCCCTCCGGATGGAACGTCGGCGGCGACTCTGACCAAGGATCGAGGCCCGCTCAAGCGCGGCGTTGAAGCACCCGGGCGCGGCGCTGAAGGCTCAGCGGCGGCGCGCGGCGAAATCCTGCTCGAGGACCCACGCGTCGCGGTTCTTCTTGAGGTTGCGCCAGCGGAAACTGTCGCGCGTGATCGCCGAGAACACCCACCGGAGTGCCGCGCCCGCGGCATCGCGGCCTTCGAGCACGATCTCGTCGCCGACGGCGCGAGCGAGGAAGGGGATGACGAGGCCGCGGACCGGCCCGTGCCAGGTCGAGCGCCAATCGTCGCTGCCGGGTTCAGGGAACCGGATCGTGCTGCCGTATTCGTAAAGCGGCCGGCCGGCGGCCAGCTCGGCCCTGGTCGGCACGATCCAAACGTCTTGAATGGCGTGGCCGCCGAGAACGTAGCCGAAGTGCCACTCCCCAGTCGCGGTCCGGTTGGGAATGCCGTCGGCGTACCAGGTGACATCGAGGTCCCAGGACCCGACGAATCGACCGAACAAGGCAAGGCGCGGTTTGGCTGGCGTCGGCGGCGTTAGCAGGACATCGGCGAGTTCGGTCATCGCACCTTTCCTCGGGCGTTCATCGTTCGGGGCAAGAACATCATGGCCGGGTGTACCTGGCTATTGACAACTACATTGTCGATCCTATATTGACAGTAATACTGTCAATCAGGGGGCGCGCGCCATGGACCAAACCATGTTCGAAACGATGCTCCGCACCAACGCCGAGCCGCTGCAGTACGCGGCGTTCGTAGGGGCGCTCATCATCTTGAATGTGCTCGAGGTCATTGTCGCAGCGCGGCGCGATGCCGAGCGGCGCCGGCGCTGGCCGGCCAATATCGGCCTCACGGTCATCGCCATCCTCGCGATCGGCGCCATGCCCGTGAGCGCGGTCGCGGCCGCCGACGCCGCCGCGCGCCATGGTCTCGGCCTCCTCAACCACCCGGCGGTGCCGTGGGCGGTGCAGTTGGGGCTCGGGCTCTTGCTCCGCAGCCTGATCGGCTACGCCGTCCACGCCGCCATGCACAAGGCACCGTTCCTCTGGCGCATCCACCGTGTCCACCACACCGACACCCGGATCGACGTGACCACGACCGTGCGCGTCCACCCGCTCGAGTTCGCGATCGGGATGGCGGTGGTGACGGCGTTGACGCCGGGGCTCGGGCTCTCGGCGGCGGCGCTCATGCTCTACGAACTCTTCGATGCGGCGATGGCCGTGTTCACCCACGCCAACGTCCGGTTGCCGCCCTCGCTCGAGCGCGCGATCAGGCTCGTGTTGGTGACCCCGGCGATGCACCGGCTCCACCACTCGGCGTGGCCGCCCGAGACCTACAGCAACTACGGCGCGACGTTCTCGTGGTGGGATCGGTTGTTCGGGACCTTCCGCGACCGCTCGGCGGGTGAGCTCGCCTCGGTCCGGCTCGGTCTCGACGATGCCGACCGCGCGCGCGCCGACTCGCTCGTCTGGCTGCTCTGGCAGCCGTTCGCGCCGCGCCCGGCGGCAGCGCGCCGGCCGGTGCCGTGCGCGCGGTGAGGGGCGGCGCATGACCGCGGCCAAGAAAGCCGAAGCCGTCACCCGCGAGGTCCGCGCCTGCTTCAACCGCATGGCAGCCCTCGGCGATCGGCTGCACCGGCACCTCGGCGTCACCACCGCCATGCGCGCGGTGATGGAGACGCTTGACGAAAACGGCGCGCAGACGGTGCCGGCGATTGCGCGCGCCAAGCGCGTGACGCGTCAGCATATCCAGGTGCTCCTGAACCGCCTGGTCGCGGCCGAGCTCGCGACGACGCGGCCCAACCCGGCCGACCGGCGCTCGCCGCTGGCCGAGCTGACCGAGGCGGGCCGTACGCTCTTCGCCCGCATGCGCGAACGCGAGAAGGCTGTGCTCGCCGACCTCACCCGCGCGCTCGCCGGCCGCGATCTCGACGCCGCGCTCGCGGCACTGGCGGCACTCCGCACGTTCCTGGACGACGCTTTACGGAAAGGAGAACCCGATGATCGAACCGCATGAAACCGCCACCCCGCGGCCGCGCCGGAGGGACCACGCGACCCGGCTCCACCGGTGGGGTCACATCGTCCTGATCGCAACCCTCGTTGTCCTGCTGGGGAGCGTCGCGCTGCTGTGGGGATGGAACACGGCCGCGGTCGACCTCTTTCAGGCGCCGACGATCAAGTTCAAGCACGCGCTCGCGTTCGAGGCTGCACTCGCCGCGCTCGTGGCCGTGCCGCTCCTCGTCGCCCGCGGGCTCGCGCCCACCGGGCGCCGCCGATGCCGGCTGGTCTAAGTCTAATTGCGGCGGGCGAGCGGACGTAGGCGATCGACGAGTTCGTCGGCGGTCTGCACGCCCTCGGGCGCGATCGCGACGCCGGCCGCGGCGAGTCCGTTCGCCGTCCAGGTGTTGCAGGTATTGAACAGATGAAAGCGGCCGGTCGCCGGGTAGAAGCGGCTGAAGGGATAGAGGCCGGGCGCGTTGGCCGTCGCGCGCGCCGCGCCGGCGCGATCGAAGCTTGAACCGAGGAAGGCGATGAGCCGCGCGAGCCCGGCATCGGTCAGCGCGACCGCGAGCACGGTCGCGCTCGGAAATACCTCGGCCGGAGGCCCCCAGAGTCCGCTCACGTGCAGCACCGCCGGGCCGGGCAGCGCCGCGCCGAGCGCCAAACCGAACGTCGGCCGTCGCGCCGGGTAATATTCGGCATCGCCCCATCCGAACTCGATATAGGCGGCATCCGGGAAATCCGCCGCTTCGGGAATCGCGTCGGGCGGCAGGTCGGTCCGCGCGACGACGATGCCGCTGTGCCAACCGTTCGAAGTGACGAAGATCAGCCGCTCGGCGGCCTAGCCGGGTGCGACAATGGCGACCGCGAGGAGCGCCGCCACGAGGGCGAGGCGCACGATGGCGCCGGGCCGGGTTGTGGTCTCGACCATCGTCGAGTGCGCGCTCGCATCGAGCGGCGAACGCACCAAGAATGCGGCTGTGACCACGGCTGTCACCGAGTTCGTTGCACGGCGGCGCCAAAAAACATCTGCTCGAGCTGATGGGCAAACTCGAGCGGGGACCCGCCTTCGACTATAGGCCGAACGGACGCGCGATTGAGCCTGTTCGTCGACACGAGCGTATGGTCGCTCGCGCTTCGCCGCGATCGACCGGCGGCGGCGGCCGAGGTCCGCGTGCTGGTTCGGGCGATCGAGGCCGGGGAAACGATCGTCACGACCGGCCTCGTGTTGCGAGATACTGCTCCAAGGCTTCGGCGGTCCCGAAGACCCTGCAACCCACGGACAACCCGTTTGGCTCCGGGTTGTAACCCATGTCTCCGGTACGATCTGTTACCGATCTCTCCGGGCCGGACAGGCGCAGGGTGGCGGAGGGAGTGGGATTCGAACCCACGATACGCTTTTGACGTATACACACTTTCCAGGCGTGCGCCTTCGACCGCTCGGCCATCCCTCCGGTGTGTGCTGCGCGGACCACTATAGTCGGGCGAACCCCTCTGGCAAGCGCCCGCGGCCGCGCGCCGGGTAGGCCGCCCGCGCCCTTCGCGCTAAGCTCACGGCCGGCGCGGACGAGACCGCGCGAGGGCGGCGGGAATGACCGGACGCATCATCGGCGCGGTACTGCTGTTGGCGGGCGTGCTCGCGCTCGGCGCCGATCTCGTGAGTTCGCTCGCTTCGGGCGATTTCGCGATGAAGGCGCTGGGGGCGTTCTGGTACGAGCTGCACCCGGGGAGCCTCAATCTGTTGCAAGCGGTGGTGCAGCGCTACATCACGCCCGAGTTGTGGGATCCGGTGATCGTCGCGGTGCTGCTGCTGCCGACCTGGGCGGTCGCCGGCGGCCTCGGTCTAGTCCTGCTGCTGCTGTTTCGCGCGCGCCGCCGCCGCCCCGACCACTTCCCGCGCCGGCTCAGCCGCTCGTGATCTCGTCGCCGGTCGCGGCGACCGCGGCGGCAATCGCGCGGTCATCCGCGCGGTCCGATGTTTCCAGCCCGCGGACGACGCCGGTGCGATCGGCGGCGGGGCGATTCTGGCTCACCTTCCACTTGCCCTCGATCCGCTCGATCGTGAGCGCGATGCCGACGATGCCCTCGAGCATCCGTTCGACATAGTCGGGCGGCGCATCGTCGACCCGCCAGCGCGCCGGACGGTCGGCTTCGTGCGCGTCGGTCAGCGCCTCGACATGGCGGCGGAGCGCCGCGCGGTCATCGACCAGCACAGCGCGGCCGTAGACGTGAACGGCGATGTAGTTCCAGGTCGGCACGACCTTCCCGGTTTCGGTCTTGGTCGCGTAGTACGACGGGCTTAAGTAAGCGTGCGGTCCGAGGAAGATCGCCAGCGCGCGGCCGTCCTCGGCCAGAATTTCGCGATGCGGATTAGCGCGCGCGATGTGCCCTCGGAGCGTACCGTGCGCGCCCGTCGCAGGGTCGAGCACCATCGGCAGGTGGGTTGCAAACGGCTCGACCGCGCCCCGGCTCACCAGCGTCGCCAGGCGAATCGTGCGGATCGCTTCGTGGAGGACGGTCGGACGGTCCTCGCGGAAAGCCGCGGGTAGGTACATCGGCCGGGCCCGTTAGCCGTCGCCCGACGACACCCGGAGCGCGGCAATGAAGGCGTCCTGCGGGATGTCGACCTTGCCGACCTGGCGCATCCGCTTCTTGCCCTTCTTCTGCTTCTCCAGGAGCTTGCGCTTGCGGGTGACGTCGCCGCCATAGCATTTGGCGAGCACGTCCTTCCTGAGCGCCTTGATGGTCTCGCGGGCGATGACGCGCCCGCCGATCGCCGCCTGGATCGGGATCTGGAACATGTGGCGCGGGATCAGCTCCTTCAGCCGCTCGCAGAGCGCGCGGCCGCGCATCTCGGCGCGGGAGCGGTGGACGACGATCGAGAGCGCATCGACCGGATCGCCGTTGATCAGGATCTGCATCTTGACGAGATCGGCCGGCTCGTAGCCGGCGAGCTCGTAGTCGAAGCTGGCGTAGCCGCGCGACACCGACTTCAAGCGGTCGTAGAAATCGAACACCACCTCGTTCAACGGCAGCCGGTAGACCACCATGGCGCGGCTGCCGACGTAGGTGAGGTCGATCTGAGTGCCGCGCCGCTCCTCGCAAAGCTTGAGGACCGAGCCCAAATGCTCGTCCGGCACCAGGATCGTCGCCTTGATCCACGGCTCGGCCATCTCGACGATCCGCGAGACGTCGGGCATGTCGGCCGGGTTGTGGAGTTCGATCTCGGAGCCGTCGCTGAGCTTCAGCCGATAGACGACCGAAGGCGCGGTCGCGACCAGGTCGAGATCGAACTCGCGCGACAGCCGCTCCTGCACGATCTCGAGATGGAGCAGGCCCAGGAAGCCGCAGCGGAAGCCGATGCCCAACGCGGCCGAGGATTCGGGCTCGTAGTGGAAGCTGGCGTCGTTCAGGTGCAGCTTGGCCAAGCCCTCGCGCAGGCGCTCGAAGTCTTCGGTCTCGGCCGGGAACAGGCCGCAGAACACGACCGGGATGCTCGGCTTGAAGCCGGGCAGCGCCTGCGCGGTCTGGTTGCGCTCGTCGGTGATGGTGTCGCCGACCTTGGCTTCGGCGACCTCGCGGATCGAGGCGTTCAGGAACCCGACCTCGCCGGGCCCGAGCTCGTCGACCACCGTGGGTTTGGGCGTGAACACGCCGACGCGGTCGACGACGTGGGTGGCGCCGGTCGCCATCAGGCGGATCTTCATGCCTTTCTTGAGGACACCGTCCTTCAAGCGCACCAGGATCATGACGCCCAGATAGGCGTCGTACCACGAGTCGACCAGGAGCGCTTTGAGCGGCGCTTGCGCATCGCCTTGGGGCGCGGGGACGCGGGCGACGATCGCCTCCAAGAGGTCGCCGATGCCGATTCCGGTTTTGGCCGAGATCCGGAGCGCGTCGGCGGCATCGAGTCCGATCACGTCCTCGATCTGCTGCGCCACCCGCTCGGGCTCGGCCGCCGGTAAGTCGATCTTGTTGAGCGCGATCACGATCTCGTGGCCGGCGTCGATCGCCTGATAGACGTTGGCGAGGGTCTGCGCCTCGACGCCCTGGCTGGCATCGACCACCAGGATCGAGCCCTCGCACGCCGCGAGGCTGCGGCTCACCTCGTAGGAGAAATCGACGTGGCCGGGCGTATCCATCAGGTTGAGGCAATAGGTCTTGCCGTCCTTGGCCCGGTAGGTAAGGCGCACGGTCTGCGCCTTGATGGTGATACCGCGCTCGCGCTCGATGTCCATCGAATCGAGCACCTGCTCGCGCATCTCGCGCTCGGTCAAGCCGCCGCAGGTCTCGATCAGCCGGTCGGCCAGCGTCGACTTGCCGTGGTCGATGTGGGCGACGATCGAGAAATTGCGAATCAGAGCGGTGTCGGTCATCGGCCGCGACTCTACACCGACTGGGCGGGCGGGGCGGTCACGTGCGGAGCGTGCCGCCGGTCGCCTTGACCACGGCAGCGACGATCTTCTGACCGATGGCGTCGATCTCGGGATCGGTCAGCGTCTTCTCGGTCGGCTGCAGGCAAACCGCGAACGCGACCGACTTCTTGCCCTCGGCGATGCCTTGGCCGCTATAGACGTCGAACACGTGGACGTCGGCGATCAGCGTCTTCTCGGCGCTCTTGACGGCGCGGACGATCGCCTCGGCGGTGACGCCCTGATCGAGCACGAAAGCGAAGTCGCGCTCGACCGCCGGCAAGTCCGAGACCACGAGCCGCGCCCGGGTGCGACCGGCCTTGGCGCGCGCGGTCGGGACCTGATCGAGCAGGAGCTCGAACGCGACCGCCGGGCCCTTGAGGTCGAGCTTGGCCAAGAGGCCGGGGTGGAGCTCGCCGAAGCGGGCGAGCGTCTTCGGCCCTAAACGCAGCACGCCCGCGCGGCCGGGGTGATACCAGGTCGGCGCCTCGGGAACGCTCTGCAAGCCGGCGACCGGGACGCCGGCGGCGGCGAGCGCGGCTTGCGCATCGGCCTTGGCGTCGAACGCGTCGAACCCGCGGGCGGCGCCGTGCCAGTGCCGGGCGAGCGCGTCGCCGGAGCGAATGCCGGCGGCGATCGTCGACTGCCCGGCCGGGGTGTCATCGGCGTAAGCCGGCCCGACTTCGTAGAGTGCGACCGCATCGGCGCCACGGGCGTGGTTGCGCACGGCGGCGGTCACCAGATTCGCGAGCGGCGTCGGCCGCATGCAGTCCAGATCGGCGCTGATCGGATTGGCGAGCATGAGCGGATCGCTGCCGCCGCCGAACAGTTGAGCCTCGGCCCGGCGCGTGAACGAGTAGGTGACGACCTCGGTCAAGCCGCGCGCCGCGAGCGCGCGCCGGACCGTACGGGCGCGACGCTGGGCCTCGGTCAGGACCGGCTTCGTCACCGTGACGTTGCGCGGCACCGGCACCGAGGGAATCGCATCGAACCCCTTGATCCGGGTCACTTCCTCGACCAGGTCGGCCTCGCCTTCGATATCGCGCCGCCACGACGGCACCGTCGCTTCGAGCCGATCGCCTTGCTTCGCCACGTCGAACCCGAGCGCAGTCAGGATGCGCGCGCTTTCGGTTTCGTCGACCGCGATCCCGCCGAGGTCGCGCACTCGCGCCGGCCGGAGGCTCACCTGGCGCCGCCATTCCGGCGCTTGCCCGGCAACCACCGGCTGGCTCGCTTCGCCGCCGCAGAGCTTCTGTACCCACATGGCCGCGACGTCGGCGCCGGCGTGGACGAACGCCGGATCGACGCCGCGCTCGAAGCGATAGCGCGCGTCCGACTCGATCTGGTAGCGCCGCCCGGTGCGAGCGGTTCGGATCGGATCGAACAGAGCCGATTCGATGAAGACGTTGCGGGTCGCTTCGGTGCAGCCCGAGGCTTCGCCGCCGATCACGCCGCCGAAACCGACCGCACCGGCGTCGTCGGCGATCAAAGTCACGCCGGCCTCGACCTCGTATTCCTTGCCGTTCAGCGCCGCCATGCGCTCGCCGGCGCGCGACAGACGGACATGAATGCCGCCCTTGATCTTGTCGGCATCGAACACGTGGAGCGGCCGGCCCAAGTCGAACGTCACGTAGTTGGTCATATCGACCAGCGCCGAAATCGGTCGCAGCCCGATCGCCTTCAACCGCGCCTGCATCCAGGCCGGGCTCGGCCCGTTCTTGACGCCCTTGACGTAGCGGCCGACGAACAGCGGGCAGGCGTTGGCCGCGGTCGGTTCGAAGGCGAGCTCGACCCCGATCGGGCTTGCGAACGCGCCGGCTATCGCGGGAACGGCGAACGGTTTGAGCGTACCGAGGCCGGCCGCCGCCAAGTCGCGGGCGATTCCGCGGACGCCGAGGCAGTCCTGGCGGTTCGGGGTGATCGCGACGTCGATCACCGGATCGTCGAGGCCCAAAACGCTCGCAAACGGCTTGCCGACTGGCGCGTCGGCCGGAAGCTCGATGATGCCCGCATGCTCGTCCGACAAACCCATCTCGCGCTCCGAGACCAGCATACCGTTCGAAAGCTCGCCGCGGATCTTGGCTTGCGTCAACTTGACGCCGGTGCCGGGAACGGTGGTCCCGACCGGCGCGAACACGCCCTTCATGCCGGTCTTGGCATTGGGCGCGCCGCACACGACCTGAAGCTTCTCGGTGCCGGTATCGACGACACAGACACGGAGCTTATCGGCGTTGGGATGCGGCTTGGCCTCGACGACGTAGGCGACC
>Ga0194132_10003837_pt1 | contig 26194 bp, 28 predicted proteins | sample TA2KigOf80mmetaG_FD_148612 | JGI IMG/M metagenome (GOLD analysis project Ga0194132, IMG submission 148612) | Freshwater microbial communities from Lake Tanganyika, Tanzania - TA2015054 Kigoma Offshore 80m | ecosystem: Environmental > Aquatic > Freshwater > Lake | place: Tanzania: Lake... | reverse complement strand
CTTATAAAAAAATAAACGAAACCTCTACATCACAAACAAGAAATACACTTCAAGAAGCAGTTGCTTATGCTCTTATTCTTGAAGCAAGAGAAGACCTAAATGTAAAAGTTATGTCTATTGAAAAGGTATTACAATGATCATTCCAGTGTTCATATACAAAAGGTTAATCGGATTTAAACCGATTATGTATACACCATTCTGGTGGTGGTTGAGATTGATGATGCACCAAGGATTTAGATTTGATGACTATCACATCTGGGGATCATTCTGGTCTTCACTGAATGGTGGGTGGGATGATATGAATTATAAATGGGTATTTGAAACATATTGGGGAAAAGGTTCCTATCCACCAGAAAAGATTATCCTATCCAAAGAAAACTTTGATGCACTGGTAGAGAAACTCAACGAACCACCACAATATAACGAAAAGATTGCAAGATTATTGCAACGTAAAGCACCGTGGGATAAAGATGACTGAAATGAATGCAATTCTAATCAATTCATTGTTAATTTTCTGTCTGGAAGGTCATTATATCTGCGAAAGATCACAACCTCCAAAACTGAAGTTTTACGAATCGGGTAAATCGTGTTATATTGAAGGTCAATTCTATTCATCGTGTCCGCCACAAAAATATGATTAAAGTAGAAGACAAAGGAGATGGATCATTTGATATTTCGTGGGATGAAAACGATCCAATTGAATCAAAATTAAATACCTGGAGCGAACAGGACTTTGTTGATGCCATTATGAGTGTATGCAATAAAAAAATTAAAGACGAATTGGAAGAAATTGCAAAAATACTTGGTGGTACATTGAGTCATTATGTTTGTAGCGACAAGAACAACGAACATCAGAAATATGTGATAGAATATGACCATCACCGAAAAGGATAAGATCTTTAAGAACGTATGGTGTTGTGCTTATCAACGCCGATATCTTCATAAAGGAACTCCAAGAGAATTCAGAGAACACGAAACTATTCTGATGTGTCTTGGTATTGCAAAATGGACATTTTACGATTCAGAACGACATAAACATCTAAAATGAAATTCTCAAACCGAATCTTGGCAACAAATAAAGAATCCACCAAACTGAATTGGTGGGAGTATTGGATTGGACATTGTTGGATGACAGGATGGCAAAGTATTCGTGGAGCATTCCAAATCTGGAGTGATCTGATGACGAATAACTTTAAAGATTACACTCTTCTTCATGATGATGATCCATTTACTGAATGTTATGAATGGTTCTGGGTTTCTCTTGGAGAAGATAACGTTTATCCTAAGGAGTTTCTGGAATATTTAATGAAACTTGCCGATGATGTACAAACTGGTAAAGAGAAGGTCTATCCACTGGATGAGGACTTTTTTGAACGATTAAAAGAACTTACTGATGGTGTTGATGTAAATTTATTTGGAGAAGACGATGAAGAATAAACCAACAAAAGAAGAACTGCAGATTATGTGGGCTGTTTCAACATCGTCTGCAATTGAAACAAGGCAAAAACCATATGAGATCTTTGCTAATTTAATCTACAGTCATCTTGTGGAAGATGATAAGTTTCCTAAATTGTATTATCCCACAAACGAATGTGGTAGAGTTACCAGAAAGGAGAAATAACCAATGGGTATGTTCGATTACTTCAGATCGTCTTATGATTTGGGCGAGCAATTTACAAATAAAATCTGCCAAACCAAAGACATTGAGGATTGCATTGGTGGAACAATGACTCTCTATTGGTTAGATCCTTCTGGTCAATTGTGGTATCCTGATTACAGGGGAACGAACACATTTGAAATCATTGAAAAGGATGATCCAAGATACAATCCTAAAACACTGTTTTTGAATTACGAATGGATTCCAACTGGAGAACACGGTAAGTTATCGCCAATGATTTACTTTACGAGGTATATTGAAGTATATCCCGAAAATTGGAAAGGTGAATGGGAACAATGGCCAAGACTGCGACTTCATTTTAAGAATGGTCAGTTACAAGACTTTGCAGATGTAACACACGAAATAGAAGAAAAGTATTCGTGGAGGGTCAGTCCAGAAACTGTCACACCAGAGGAACCATAGGACACTTCGACACGTTACACTATGTGAGTAAAGCAAAGTGTTCTTATGAACAGCAACTCAACTTGGTTTCAAATATCCGTTTGTTTTGGTATTGGTGTAGTATTTCTCTTTGTTGCTGCTTTTCTTCTTTCAATTACCAATCCAAAAATTGAGGCAATGTGTGCAGCAAAAGGAGGTCAAGTCCTCACTCGCCCTGGTGAAATTAGTTCCTGTATCTATCCTGCCAAATGATGAAAGAGCAATTGATTCGGAGTATTGAACAACAACTTGAGAATTTGATTCTATTGGATGATGATCTTGCCTGGGAGTATGAATGTGCATTGTATTATGATTGTAATGAAGATGAAGAACCACAACCTATTGTAGAGTTATTCACTTCTGAACTTCTCAAAGAACTTGAAGATCTTATTGATCAACTCGACAATGACTGACACTATTCTTTCTAAAATGAATAACCACGGATTCTATACAACAGAAGAACTCAAAGAACTTGCTGATTCTGATTTATCTTTTGAGATAGCAGATGCCGCATTGATTAAAACAAAAGAGGCGGATGAATATTTAAATGAATTGATTCAAGAACTTAAACGTAGAGAAGATCAAGAGTTCTGTAATTGATACATTGTTTTCCTAAGACCGTATCGATTAATGAATTCTTCTAAACTCTCATTTAACATACCGTGAAAGAATTCAAAGTCAGTAGGAACAGGAATACCTTTAATGGTAGCAGAGTAATGAACAAGTTTAATATAGTCACTCATCTCTTCAGATAGGTTTAATTGATTCTTAGTTAAACCTTCTCTTTTCTTTCTTATCCAACGTAAGTTCTCGATTGCATTATTCTCTATATTACCGTCTATATGTTCTATACCCCAAGAACTATCAGGATTTGGAATGAATGCAAGAGCAACTAAACGATGTAAGTAGAAACTACTTCTCTTTCCTTTACCGTTAGTTAGTTGTGCAAGTAGGTAGGTTCTCTTTCCTCTTTTAGTCTTATAGGTTTTAATTTTCTTACAGATCTTATACTTGATCGAATAAAGATCACCACGTATATCAATGTAGTAACCAGTATATTCATCCATTCCTGGTAGTTCTGAGAGTTCTTTGCTGGTGACTGGACTGCAATTCATTGTGTAATTGTTTTGTGTTTCTAACAGTATTTAAGGGTGTCTGTAAGGTATTATAAATAATGGGTTTATTTCGTAATAATTAGGTTAAGAGAATATAATGATAGTGTTATGATTAAATATAGTGATGATTCTTATGTAATACCTTCTGGTTCTTATGTAAATGAGTCAGATCCTTTTTGATTCTTGTGTAAATGCTCTGGATCCTTTTTGATTCTTGTGTAAATGAGTCAGATCCTTGTGATCTTAGACTGCACCCTACCACACGAGCGTCTTTTTGTCAAGGGGCGGGCGAAATTTTTCCATAAGGACCCGAAATATTTCCCATAAGGACCACTGATCTCTGAGACCCTCCGAGGCACTTGACAGATCCCCCATAAGGTCTTATAGTATATCTGTTGGTGATTGGGGGAGGATTTCGAGGGCAGCAACGAACGCCTTCGAGATCCTCTTTTTTCTTCGAGATTGCCTTCGAGATTGCCTTCGAGATCTTATGCGAGATTCTCTTCGAGATTCACATCGAGATCTTATGCTCACAATATCGACTAGATTCTCAGTTTAAACTAGATTTACATCATCATATCACAATACTATTATATCATTCTACTAGATCATAAGACCTTCGAGATATTACGAGATCAACATAATTCATCATCAAACTAGATTAACCCATATAGATATGAAAGTTGTTCGAGATGTGACACTTCGAGATTTGTCACATCATCATTTGACATTTCATCGAGATCATACTATCATTTCTATAGTTTCATCACGAGGTTCTTATGGCAACTAGTTCTTATCTTGCTGGTCAAAAGCAAAGGTATCGTGTTACACTAGAACTGGAAGTTCTAGAAGACTTTGATCCACATCAAATCGATTGGAATAAGGTCCTAGATCTTCAAGGCAATGAGAAGGCATCTGCTTATGTGGAGGATCTCTCTCGCCCTGATCGTTGGTGAAATTATCTCTCTAAGGTCTCTGAGTCCCCTCAGTCTATCATAGAGTGGGGGGATTCTTAGTATCTTATGCCAGTTGGAGAACTGTCACATAAGGTCTTGTAGGATCGCCACAGAACCCTTATGTTGGGCAAGTCCAATCAACGACACCTCAAATGGTTTTCTACACTTCCACTGGATACGGTTGTATCTTCACTCTCGATGAAAATGAGAAGGAATTGTATTATGCACCGATCTACGATGATTCTACAGTGAATCTCTCGGAATTCGCCCCAGTTGATATGAACGAAATGGATATGGATGATATGGAAATGTATGATATCCGTAATCTACTGATTGAAATGTGCCAGGTATAGAACTGGCACACTGATGCCCCAGGGTCACTGATCTTGAGGTATATTAATTGAGTCACCGCAGTTTCCTGATGACAACCACCTTCGCTGAATATTCTGCTCAGGCAGAAGCACGTAAAGACATTGCTGCAGCAGTGCTCGGGCATACTTATGCTCTGTGTGAAGCATTGCGGCAGAACTTCATTGCTTACAGCATCAAGTCTCACAAGCATAGTGTGGAGCGTGGTGATAATGCTCACTACCATATTGCTTGTATTCAAGACCTTCGCAATGGTAATTGTGGTTATGAGTTCTATCCCGAAACGGGTCGTAAGTATCACAAAATCATTATGGTTGCGAATGGTTCTCGCTCTGTCCACGCTTTTGTAGATAAGCAGACTGGTGAAGTGTATAAGTCTGCATCCTGGAAAGCACCCGCCAAAGGTGTTCGCTACGATCTGCGACTGATTAAAGATCGTGAGTGGCTCCTAGCACACGCAGACTGGTCAGGATCCTACCTGTATGCCAGATAAGGAACTGGCACAAGACCCATAGACTTCACCCCTCCGATGTCCTATCTTATAGGAGTCGGAGGGAATTCCACCGACACTCCATCGCCTTTCTTTCCATGGCAATCACCTTGACTTCCAACTACAAAGAAGTTCTGGATTCTCAGACTGTGGCATTCATTGAAGAGCGCCTTGAGGATAACTACGCTCTCGATGATATGCTGGAATTCATCGATGCTCACAACGAAGATGATTTCTGCAACTTTTATGAGGAGTATGTTCGTTGTGGTGAAGCAATCGGTTACGATGCTGTTGATGCACTGATTGAAGAAATGGGTGATATGTCCTACGTTGATTGTTGTGATGAACGTTATCGTGGTTCTTATCGTTCTGAGGCAGACTTTGCTGAAGAATACTACAGCGAACTCTATGAAGTTCCCTGTGCTCTGGTGATCGATTGGCAGGCAACGTGGGATACTTCGCTGCGTTACGATTTCACCAATTGCGATGGTCACATCTTCAGTGATTATTGATCTAGTCTAAACCCTCACCAGACCCTGCTAGAATCGCCTCTAGCAGGGTTTTTTAGTGTTTTAGGTGTGATACACTAGATCACTAGATTTTACTTCGAGATCATCAATACTAGATCTCAATCAACTAGATTCATCATACTAGATCATTATTCGAGATTCATCATATTATCATATAATACTAGTGTTATACTCTACTAGACTCATCAATACTAGATTGTTACTAGATGTAACATACACTTGACACACCCTTCGAGATATGTGTATAATACCTTTGTTGGGTTTCTAGATTCATATATCTTATAGTTACTCTAGATACATGGATCGTGCATACTATAACGTAACATTCAACGATACACAGTTGGATTACATATACGAGATTGTGTATCATCAATGGAGAGAGACAGAATACGATGATGATCGTAAGGTTCTAGCATCCATTCTAAACACAATAGATCTCACAGATCCACTCCTAGAGGACAGTTTGGAAACTGGCACATATCACGAGCACAACGTGTGATATGTGTGTATATTAGCAATGTTCGATTCAATTCTAATGCTCAACGAACAACAGTTTTATAAACTCTGGGAGAAGTTCGCAGAGTATAACATTGCAGGATTTCTTCCTGATGACATTGAAGAATTCTGTGCAGAGCACGAAATCACTGTAGATTACTACATTGAGGAGTTTGTATAACTCACTCTTGTGCCACCTGGAGAACTGTCACAAGACCCCTTGCAGTTCTCCTGGTTTCCTGTTATCTTATGTGTGTGGTTGAGGCATTCTCTACACTTTCCCTCCCACACCATTTATTATGAAAACCGCCAACACTTTCTACTGGACATTCATTAACACTCTGGTTATGAATGTTGCAACAATTGCCGCAATCGTTGTGGGTTTGTGTCAGTTTCTGATTCGCTCCTACAATGAGAACAATGGCAACGAAAAAGTCCGCAAAGTGATTCAAACTGTTCTTCAGTTTGTTGATACTTTGATTCAACATAGCAAAGTATTCTTTGCTGATCCTGTGACTGTGCCAGTTCAGCAACAGTCCCCCAAACGTACCAAGGTCGCCTAAGGGGTGCCATACTACGTTTGTTCCACACCAGAACACTCCAATGACTCAAACTACTCTGACCTTTGAGGAACTTGATGCCATTCTGGCATTGATTGAGTTTCACGATGATTGGATCGAATGTAGTGAAATCGTAGGGTGCGACATTCCCGCACTCTATGAGAAACTCTCTGAAATGAGGGATGAAGTCTGATGCAATTTCAAGTTACTGCAATCGAGTTTGATTTTGATGATGAGGATCTGCATCCTGAGGAGAAATCTGACATCATCGAGGATACAGTAGGACACATCTGGGAGGCAGATGATGAAGATGATCTTGTAGAAGAGATCACAACTGCCTACGGTTGGTGCATCAAGTCCATTGATTATCGTCACGTTCTGAAATGACACCTAACGCACCCTACGGTTGCCAGACCTATAAGGATCTGCTGCTCATGTTACAGTCTATGACAGTAGAGCAACTCGACTGCACTCCTACGGTGTATGATCCTGATGCGGATGAGTATTATCCCATCACAACACTTCTCACCGCATCTGACACCAATGACGTGTTAGACTCTGATCACCCTTACCTTTCCTTCTGATGAACCGCACTGAACTTCAAGATCAACTGATTCAGCAGATGCTGGATGACATGGATCTTAAGACAATGACCTGCCTCTGTTATGATTATCTGGATGAGGGTTATGCAAAGTATTCTGATGAAGAATTGATCACTGAGTGTAAAGAATACTATCCCGAACTGCTGGAGGATGTGACAGACTGACAAGTGGCACAAGGGGGATTGCGGTCCCCCTTTTTTGATGCCATACTACGTTTGTTCAACACCAGAACACTCCAATGAAAGACATCCGCATCTTTGTTGAAACTTACGACGGTTGTATCACGATCTGGTATGAGCGTTCCAAACTGAAGAACGCCTGCGACACGATCCACAACCGCGTCTTAAATCAACTTGCTGGATTGAACCTGAAGCGTGTGGAGGTGTCAGTTATCTAAGTGGCACAAGGGGGGTTGCTCCCCCCTCTCCCTCTCGCTAAATTGTGATTGTTCAAAGGAACCCCAAACCATGAACCACTTCACCGACGACATCCAAATCGAAGAGGCAATCTCCTTCGGATTCTATGATGATGAAGAAACGCAACGGGAGATTGAATCATTCTATGATGAGGAGTATGATGATCTTGCCGCTGGCATCCCTCTGGATTCAACCCACGACTTTTGATGTCATTCTCTGAACTCTTTGATTCAGGTGTTATAGTGTGGGAGGGAGACCTCCCCACCTTTCCCGAATACTTTCCCACTGATGATTCCGATGATTGAACTGCTCGCCTTTGCTATGATTGTGGGACAGACTGAAATCGGTCCTGGCATCATTCAAACCGAATACCTGCACAACTCCCAGGAAATCGTTACAGTCATCGAAGATCGGGACTGATACAATGGGAACGGCAGCGCCCATAAAGACTCCGCCCAACCTTGCAATGAAACAATGCCTACAAAAGTTCTGGTTTCGATGCTTCGCCAGGGAGAAACTGGTGATGAGATCCTTTCGATTCTTGATGCGATCACTTCTGATTCTATGGATTGCTCTCCTATGAATGATCCTACATTGGATGAGATTGAGTTTTGATTGAGGGGGCACACTGCCCCCTTTTTTTGTGCCTGTCTAGCGACCTTGTGCCAGTTCGGTAAGTGTCCATTGCCTATTGCACTTGCCCCTGGCATCTGTCATTCTATGTTCATCGGGGGGGAGACAACCCCACCCGATCCCAAACCACCAACACCGACATTCCAATGTCCGCCAACACCAGCATCGCCTCTCTGACCGCTGCTCTGGAGACGATCACTGATTCGATCGCTACCCTGAAAGTTGCGGTAGAAGAGATGCAAAAGCAGCAGCAAGTTCCCGTTGCTGCAGTAGATGAACTGGCACCATTTCACGCCTGGTTGCAAGTGGAACTCACCCCCTACTTCGGTGCAAAGGACGCTAAACTGATCAGCAACGAACTTAACCTTTCCCGCCAGAAAGGAGACTTCCGTTTCTTCTGCCCCACTTATCCTAAAGTAACTGGTGGGGATCTTCAAAAGACCGAACTCCTCCGCACTGTAAGTGCAGTCTATCGGTACAAGTTCGGCGGATTCAAAAGGTCTGAAAAGTACGCTCTGCGTTCTGAAATCAAGCGTTCATCTGGGTGTCCTCTGTGTGGTGCCCTTTCGCAAATCCTGCTCGATCGCCTGATTGCTGAAGGTCTCTGGAAGTGATAGGATCGGGGGGCATTATCGCCCCCCTTTTTTTGTGCTCACTCGGGATTGTGCCAGTTGGGCAAGTGACCACTACCGCTTGACTCCACCCCCAATCCGTTGTATCTTATGAATGTGAGAGGGAAATGCCTCTCCTTCAAACCCTGATTAATCGCTGATTCTAAATTATGTCTAACGCAACCGTGATCGCCCGCAACTTCACTTCCGAACAGTCCAGCGCCATCGCTGCCCTGGAAATCGACGGTAGCACTGTGCAAGTGGCGTTCCAGTCCAATCCTGACCGCACCTACTCCTTCACCGCTTCGCCCGCCTTCCTGAGCGATCTGGTGGAAGTGGTGACCGATGAGGATCTGAAGGGTCGCTCTATGGGCACCTTCATCTCTGAGGGTCGCCGTAGTGGTGATCTGCAGGAAGTGGCAGTGTGATTCTACAGGGGGGCAACCGCCCCCCCTTTTCGTGCTAAACTGATTTTGCTCCCTTGCCCTGATTGAATGAAACGGATTGAGAACTTCCTGCAGTTCGTGCTCCTTGGCGTGTTTGTTGGTATCATCTTAGATCACGTTCCGCCTGTGACACCTCAGCAAGTGTCCCCCTCAGTCCAGCAAGTGAGCATCTGACCCCTTATACTGATCTCAGTTCAAAGGAACTCCAATGAAAGTCCAACCCATCGGCAGCAACAAGACCGAAGTGGAACTGGCAGATGGCACCTGTGTGCTCTTCTCCTACAGCACTCCCGTTGCTGCTCTGGTCCCTGGCAAAGGGTGGATCCGCACCACTACAAAATGGAGCGTGACCACCAGCAAGCACATTAACGCCTGGCTGGCACAAAACTGTGGCGGTGAGGTTCAGGATGTGCCACAATGGGATCTGGATCAACTGGTGGCATTCTGAGGGGTGCCACCCCCTATAATGATTCTGTCGCCTGACCCCACAATGCTCGGTTTCACGATTCGCTATCAGTCTCCCTACAATGCCTGCGAGTGGAGAACGCAAACCTTCCCCACCCTGGTGGAGGCAGAGCGTATGGTAGAATTCTATCGTTCCTGTGGTTCCCCTGCTGAACTGGTCAAATGATCATCCGCACTCCCCGCTTCATTGAACCGATCTTCTACGCTGCAATCAACCCTCGCGCCCGTGTTCGGGATGAGGCAGCAGCAGTCTCCATCGGCAACCGCTACGTCGGTATCTACCGCACCCCTAACGGGTTTGAGGTTGCCTGGGGGATTCTGAACAGTCAGGGTGCGCTCTGACAAGTGGCACAACGGAGGGATCAACCCCCTCCCTTTTGCCCCTATAATGATCTCAGTTCGGAACTCAACCGATGACCATCCCCACCCCTCTCCAGACCATCCTCTCCCCCTCCCGCTACCCGTTCGCGGTGGCAGCAGTGAAGGATGGTAAGATCACCAGCACTTGCGCCTATCCCTCCACCCTGGAGGAGTGCTACTATCAAGTCCAGAGTTGGCGCTGCAGCATGGGATCCGCCGCCTACATCATGGCAGAGCAGCGGGAGATCAACGGCAAATCCTACTGGGTGGCAGTCTGATCTCTGGCACACGGGGGGTCACACCTGACCCCTCTCACCCCTTATACTGATCTCAGTTCAAACAAAGCAAATGCAACGACTCGACGTGATCTGCCCCTCCGCTCCCTGGGAGAACATCACCATTGATGAGGATCGTGCCTGGGATCTCTGCCTCTCCCTCTCTGAAGAATACGGGTACGCTCAGGTTCGCCAGAATGGCATCATCATCGGCGAATACACTGATGGGGGAGTCTGAGGGGTTCCCCCCCCGTGCTACAATTCTCTCAACCACAACGGATTCACCGATGAACACCGAAACCCGTGAGATGACCGCCCTCCTTGTGGGGGGCACCGCCGCTATCCTACTGCTGCCTGCCTGCTTCATCTCTCCTGCTTTGGTATTGGGCACTGCCGCTGTTACAGCAGTCTCCCTGCCCTTCTGGCCCTCCAATCGCTGAAGATCCTATGGCAACCCTAACCCGCAATCCTACCATGCTCAAGGCCGCAGCGGGAATCGCTCTGCTCCTGATGCTCTGGCAACCGATGGAACCTGCCAGGTATGTGACAGCGAAGATCCTGCACACTGTGGGGAACATGCTCCACCCTGAGACCTTAGACTGACCTCAGTTCAAACCAAACCGATGCCCGATCTCAACACCGCAACCTGGATCATGATCGCTGGACAGCGTGTGACCTTTGACCGCCACCCCAGCCAGGGATGGGTCGCCACAGGATGGGAGCAGGGATTGCCCGTTGCCCGTCGCCCTGTCGCTGAGGCATACCTGCAACAGGTTCTCTCCCGCTTCACCCCTGAACAGATCACCTGGACAGTCTGAACAGTGGCACAAGAGGGGTCGCGCCTGATCCCTCTCAACCCTTATACTGATCTCAGTTCAACGGAACTCCAATGACCTTCGCAGTCCAACCCATCTCCTGGGGTGCTTTTGATCCTCACGGTTGTGAGTGGGCAACCGACATGCGCCACGCCTACCTGCATGGTAAGATCTGGGGGGAACCCTGCATGATCTGGATGGTGCCCGCCAGCGGTAAGGCAATTGCCTGGTGCCGCTGTGATGAGAACACCAACGCCATCGCTGATCTGGTGTTCGGTCGCTGAACCGACCATTGGGGGGGCACAACCGCCCCCTCTGCCCCTATACTGATCAAGTCACCAACCGACACCGACCGATGACCGCCACCACCCCCGACACCTTCAACGGATGGGCAAACTGGGAGACCTGGAACGTCGCCCTCTGGATTCAGAACGACGAGGGACTCTATGATGCCGCCCGCCACGCTGCCAACTATCAGGATCTGGTCGCCCTGCTCCGCGACTGTGGCAGCAAGGAGACCCCCGACGGTGCCCGCTGGGATGACCCTGCCATTGACGGTCTGGAGATCAACGCCATGATGGACGATCTCTGAACTGGCGCAAGGGGGGTTCCACCGCCCCCTTCTCCGCCTATACTGAGCAAGTCACCAAACGACACCGACCAATGTTCGCATCTCTCCTCCGCTCTGCCATCCGCTCCGCTCTGATTCAGAACGGACCGATGACCTGCAGCAACTTAGTGCATCATCTGGGGATGGATCCCCGCCGCCACAAGGGCACCATTCACGCCCTTATGGTTGATCTGGAAACCGCTGGTGTGCTGGATGCCACCCGCTCCGCCAACGGCAAGCGTGATGAGTGGTTCATCGTTTCAACTGCGATCCGTAAGCGTGATCGACTGGTCGCCGCGCTGCTGCCCGTCTGATCTGCTATGATACGGGGGAGGAATCAACCCCTCCCCTTCTCACCCCATCGCAATCCTACCGATGAACGCCACTTTCGCTGAGATCCTCTGGAACTGCACCGACGACAATGGCACGATCCTCTGGAGCACCGCCTGCCAAGCTGCTAAGGAGCACGGTCTGTGGGATGACTTCCGCACCGACTATGGCACCACCGCCAAATTCGGCAGGGTCGATACGGGCGAATTTCTGGTGTGGTTGGGGTATTGACTCCCGCCCCCAGACCCTGTAGAATTCCAGAGCAAACGCACCCCACCCGATCATGGCAATCTACTCCGCCTGCAGCAACATCGAAACCCGCGAAACCATGTGGGTTTCTCGCAAGACCGATGATGCCCCCCAGCATACGTTCGCTGGACAGATCAACCCAGTGGAGGGTTGGTGGTTGGCAGGATGCTACGCCGATCGCTATGCCCACGAAGTGAGCACACCCGACCTGGATTGATTCTTATGGGGGGACAGTTCCAGGACCGTCCCCCTTATTCGTTCTTTCAGCAGGACAGTTATACGATATAACGTTATCGTTATGGCGGTCGCCGTGCGCCCCCCCCCTTATTAAAAAATGGGTCCTATGTAACCTACAAAGGTCCCCAAGCGACCGAAAATTATTCAACAAGAACTCAACCAAATTCAAAGATTGATTCCGTGTCATACAAAAAAATTTCTCCCAGAAAAAAATACCGAAATACCCCCTACTGGAATTTTTGGAAGGTTGTGCTTGCTGGATGGTTAATAAGGTATCCGAAGGTAGTGTTATTACCACTCGGATTTATTTTAGTACTTATATATAAAGCGGTTGTCAATTAACTAAATGATGGAGAAAATTTACCACATATACGCCAAGGAACGCTGCCTTTTCCATTCTCTCAAGGAGGAAGAGTTTGAAATTACTTGGAATACTCTTAAGAATATGGTAGGTTTAATGAAGACCGACTATACTGTAGATGACCTTACATTCATCGAACTCACAGTAAATAAGAGCACCACCTTGGAATCTTCTCATTGACAATTGACGAAATAACAGATAAAATTTGAAAGAAGTAATGTTATCTCTATGGCAAAAGGATTTACTGTAAAAGCAAACCCACCGAAACCCACTGAAACTGATAGTTGGGACTACGGTGCAATCAAAGAAAGAATGAAAGGAAAATCGATTGTTTTCTGCCTTCCTGGCAGAGGATGTTCGTTTATCTTTCTGAAAGCATTTGTGCAACTGTGCTTTGATCTTGTACAAAATGGAATGAGTATTCAAATTTCTCAGGATTATTCATCCATGGTTAATTTCGCCCGTTGCAAAGTATTGGGTGCAAATGTTCTCCGAGGTCCGAAGCAAGTACCTTGGGATGGAAAACTGGAATACGATTACCAACTGTGGATTGATAGTGACATCGTATTCAACACCGAAAAGTTCTGGCAACTTTGTGATCTTGCCCTTTCAGAAGAAGGTGAAGAGAAGGAAGTTGTTGCTGGATGGTATGCAACAGAAGATGGTCACACAACCTCTGTTGCACACTGGCTTGAGGAAGATGATTTTCGTAAGAACGGTGGTGTAATGAACCATGAGACTGTCGATTCAATCTCTAAGCGTCGCAAACCATTTACTGTTGATTACACTGGTTTTGGTTGGGTTCTGATTAAAAAAGGCGTATTTGAGAATCTTGAATATCCTTGGTTTGCACCTAAGATGCAAGTCTTTGAATCTGGTGCAGTTCAAGATATGTGTGGAGAAGACGTTTCATTCTGTCTCGATGCAATTGCGGCAGGATTTGAAATCTGGTGTGATCCACGTATTCGAGTAGGACACGAGAAGACCCGCGTTATCTGATGACTTTTAATATCTTATACAAAGGACGTAAGATATATCAGAACCTCACACACGAAGAATGTGCTGAGGTTCTTGACAACCTCGCTCAAGACTATTATGAGAACGAGGAGTATGATGTAAATGAAATTGAATTGGAGGAAATCTAATGGCAAAACGACCGTCACTTTCGGATAAAGTTGCAATTGAACCTAAACTGAAGAAAACTCTTCAAGGTCAAGGTGGTAGAACCAAATATGCCGCCACATCCCGTAATAAGGCAAAGAAAAAGTACAGAGGACAAGGTAAGTGATTCAATTAAATCCACAAATCCCAGTTATTACCACAAAAGGTAAAGGTTGGGCTTTTTTTATGATTGATCGATCACAAGAACATGATTTAGAGTGGGTAGTCTTTCTAGATAGTAATGGAGAATGTTGGACGTTTAAAAATTCTGACATTCGAATTCAAATGAATTATACCTTACACAGAAACTATCCAGATGTATCATTTAGAAGTCTTTGATGAATGGAATGCAATTCATCCAGATGATTCTTGGGTTTATAGTAAGTTATTCTTAAATCGTCGTTTGGGGCATCTCTGCGGTCCAGCAGGGTGCCCCGTTCCTGTATCTGGAGATTATATCGTTCGACCAACTATTAATTTACTTGGAATGGGTAGGTTTTCTCGTATAGAATATTTGGAGAAGAATACAGAACATCTACATCCTGCCGAGTTCTGGTGTGAGATCTTTGAAGGAACTCACTATAGTGTTGATTTTCAGAATAAAAAATCAAAATTAGTTGTTGTTGGTGACAAATATAAAGAAGATCCATTGTATAAATGGAAAAGTTGGACTAAAATTGACATAGAATTTGATTTTCCAGAGGTTCTAAATGATGTAAAGGGTGATTATGAGTGGATAAACTGTGAATTTATAGGAAATAGACTGATTGAAGTGCATTTTCGCAGAAATCCTAACTTTAGATATGGAAATACCGTTGCGATTCCCGTCTGGGAAGGTGAAAAAGTAGAAGAAAAAGATAATTTAACCTTTATAGAGGCAAAAGAATACCATAGAATTGGATTTTATATCGACTAACGGGATAGGAACCCCGTAAAAAGTTCTGATTTAACTCTAAAAATCGGAAAACCGTTATGGGAAAACAATCAGATCGAAATAGGGACTATATGATGAGTATGTGGGGTACAAATGGTCTTGTAACAGACTACGGATCATTAGATAATCATCCAAAACAGATGATTTCTGAAATTATGAACGATGATTATGCCGTTAAAAAGCATAACTTGAAGATTCAAAACGAATTACATCAAAAAATCAGAAATGATGAAGATTATGATGACTGGGAATATGGAACTGAACCTACTTATGGATCTAAAAGTTAAAATAAACCTAATAAATAAGTTATAATTGACCTCTATGATACAATAAATGCCTCTAGAACGTGCTAGCAAACCATTTAAAGATGTCAGTTTAACATTACAGAGTAATCCTTTGACTCGTGATATTCTGACAATTACTAATGAGAGGGCGATAGCACGTTCTGTTCGCAATTTAGTTCTTACTCAAAAAGGAGAGAGGTTCTTTAACAGTCAATTGGGATCGGAAGTATCTAGACTTCTCTTCGAAAATCTTGACCTAAGCACTTCTATTTTTATGAGAAACGAAATTGAATATGTAATTACCAATTATGAGCCTAGAGTGTCCCTCATATCATTAGATGTTGAACCAAATTACGATGAAAATCAATTCGATATAGTAATAAAATATAAAATTATAGGAATTGATGTGCCAACTCAACAGTTATCATTTGCACTCACTCCAACACGATAATGGCATTAGTTAATTTTACAAATTTAGATTTCGAAGACATCAAGACTTCGATAAAGGATTATATAAAAACAAATTCAAATTTTACAGATTACGACTTTGAAGGATCTAGTTTATCTGTATTGATTGATGTATTGGCGTACAATACGTACATAAATTCATATAATGCTAATATGATTAGCAATGAATTATTTCTTGATGGCGCTACACTTAGAGAAAATGTTGTTTCTCTTGCAAGAAATATTGGTTATGTTCCTAGATCAAAGACTGCGGCAAGGACTAAGGTTTCATTTTTTGTGGATCTTTCTGGTTCAAATGTAAAACCATTGACTTTAACCCTTAAAAAGGGAATATGCTTTACTACTTTAACTACTTTTGGTAGAGAAAGTAATTCATTTTCCATTCCTGAAGATGTTACTGTTTCAGTTAAAGATGAAGTAGCATCTTTTGAAAATGTTACCATCTACGAAGGAACATTAATTACTCAGAATTTTACAGTAGATAGCACAAGTTATCAAAGATTTATATTAGACAACTCTGGAATAGACACTTCGACAATATCCGTAACTGTAAAGGATACTGCTTTATCAAGTGATACTAAGGTTTTTAAGAGTATCGACAATATTGCAAATATAGACTCGACATCAAAAATATTCTTAATTCAAGAAATTGAAGATGAAAGATATGAACTACTTTTTGGTGATGGATTATTTGGAAAAAAACTCGTTCCAGAAAACTATGTTACGGTTTCTTATGTTGTAACCAATGGTGAAGCAGCGAATGGAATAGCAGACTTTACTTATGCTGGAAGACTGGTTGCAAATGATGGCAGTATCGTTAATTCGGAAGTTTCTTTTGTTACTTCTGAAGCATCTACAAGTGGTGGTAAAGAGATTGAATCAGTAAGTTACATCAAAAAGTATGCACCTAAAATATATTCTACGCAAAATAGAGCAGTTACATCAAATGATTATGAGTCATTAATACCACAGATTTATCCAGAAACTGAATCAATTTCAGTATTTGGTGGAGAAACTCTAGATCCACCACAATACGGAAAAGTTTTTATCGCAATTAAACCTACGAATGGATTTTTCCTTTCTTCTGCAACTAAAGATTTTATTAGATCAGAATTGAGAAAATATGCTGTTGCTGGAATAGTTCCAGAATTTATGGATCTTAAATATCTTTATGTTGAATATGATACTACAGTTTATTATAATAAGAACCTCGCTTCAAATGAAAATAATGTGACAAATTCGATTTATAATAATATTTTGGAATATACTAAATCTAGTGAGGTTAATAGATATGGAGCAAGATTTAAATATAGTAAATTCTTGAAGTTAATAGACGATAGCAATTCTGCTGTCACCTCAAATATCACTAAGATTTCAATGAGAAGAAATCTTAAAGTAAATATAAATGCAGTAGGAAATTATGAAATTTGTTTTGGAAATGAATTTCATGTTAAAAATATTCAAGGTCAGAACATAAAGTCATCTGGATTTAAGATAGATGGACTTGATAATTTTGTTTATTTGTTTGATCTCCCCAATCCAAATAATACAACATCAGGGAAGTTATTTTTATTTAATGGTGAAACTTCAGATTATTTTAGTGAAGTTGGTAAAATAAATTATGAAACGGGTGAAATATACTTAGAATCTATCTCTATAACTTCTACTGAAATTTTACAAGATGGAGAACCTGTTGTTATGATTTCTGCCATTCCAAAATCTAATGATGTTATTGGATTACAGGATTTGTATTTGCAGATAGATATTAATAGAAGTAAATTGACCATAGTTCCTGATGATATTTCTTCTGGAGCAGATTCTTCTGGAAGCACATACCTAGTAACTTCAAGTTATCCAAACGGACCACAAATATTAAAATAATATGGTAAATTCAAGAGTTAATATCAGCGAAATTGTTGAAAATCAACTTCCAGCATTCGTTACGGAGGAATTTCCTCTCGTATCTGAGTTTTTATCGCAATATTATAAGTCTTTAGAGATACCAGGTGGTCCATCAGATATACTGAATAATATTGATTTATATGCAAAAATCGATAATATTAAGAGTGTATCCGACTCTACAAATTTAATTGGGGATATTGATCCCTTTGAAAATTCTATTTCTGTTACATCTACTATAGGATTTCCAGATAAGTATGGAATTATAAAAATTGATAATGAAATTATTACATATAAATCAAAAACTGATAATAGTTTTGAGGAGTGTATAAGAGGATTTAGTGGAATAAGTGATCTAAATGGTAAAAATGATAAACTAATTTTTTCCACTACCAATTCAGATTCTCATACAGATAATAGTTTAATTTTAAATTTAAGTAGTCTATTTTTAAAAGAATTTTTATATAAGTTAAAGAAACAAATTGCCCCAGGATTTGAGGGGGTAAAATTTAATGAAAATTTAAACGAAAAACTTTTTATTAAACAAGTAAAAGATTTTTATTCTTCCAAAGGATCAGATAAGTCCTTTAAAATACTTTTTAATGCTTTGTATGGAGAAAAAGTACAAGTATTAAGACCCTCTGATAATTTGATATCACCATCAGCATCAAAATATCAAAGATCTCAACAATTAGTTGTAGAATGTGATAACAGAAACATTCTACAACTTGTTGGAAAAACTGTATATCAAAATAAAATAAATTCAACCAATAAATCTTTTGCTACCATATTAGGTATTGAGGAGATAAAAAGGGGAGATTCAATCTATTATAAAATTAGTTTAGATAACGATTATAATAGAGATATCAGCGTTTCTAGTGGAACAATATCTGGATCATTTACAATAAGTCCAAAAACAAAAATAACTTCAAATATAAAAAACAATTCTACTTTTATAACTGTTGATTCCACCATTGGGTTCCCAAATGAAGGAGAGTTATTAATTAAACTTTCTGATGGCACCACTAAATTGATAAACTATTATGATAAAAATATTAATCAATTTTTAGAGTGTTCTGGAGTATTATTCGATATTCCATCAGGAAGTGATGTCGAAGATACGAATTATTGTTATGGATATGATTTAGATAATAATAAAATTGAGTTTAAAATTACTGCGGTAATTTCCGACTTTACCATTTTAAATCCAATAGGGGGATATTCAAAAAATGATCCTATTATAATTGATAATATTGGATTATCTGGTAATAGACCAATCCATACATCATGGTTATATAATAATTCCATTTATTATGAAGTTAAGAATATAACTTTAGTAGATTCTTCTAATTTTTCATATTCTATTGGTCTTTATGATGATTCTTATATTTACGTTGGTGATACACTAGTTTTATATGATACGAAAGGAAATAAAAAAAATCTTAAAGTCACATCATTAAACAATAAAAAATCATTAGTTGTTGAATCTCAACAAGGGACAATAGATTTATTTGAAAAATATTATGTGGAAAGGCAAATATCTTATGTTAATACTGGAGAATCCTCCATAGATCAAATAACTTCAAATGTTAGTAACTTGTATTATGATTTTTATGGGGGTGATAATTATGTTGCATCTAATTCTTTACCTTCATATTCCAACTTAACTCTTGATATAAAAAAATATACTGTATCTTTTAGTGGAAATTTTAATGGAGAAGAACTTGAGATTGGAACTCATTCGTTTTTAACTGGAGACACTGTATATTATATCCCACAAAATTCTAATAACACCTTAAATATAGAATTTGGTTTATACTATATTAAGAGAATAAGTTCATCAAAAATAAAATTATCTAGAAGTAAATCTGCAATTTATGGAAATAAATTCATAAATTTAGTTGGAAATATTACAAACAATACAATTGTATCAGAAAAATTTTATGATAACAATTTTGCTCCATATAAATTATTGAAAAAAATTCCAGAATTACAGAAAAGAGATTCTTTAGATTTTTACGAAACTAATCCGAATCAAAATACTGGAATTTTGATCAATGGCGTAGAAATTTTAAATTATAAATCATCAGACCTAGTTTATTACGGTGAAATTGAAAGTATAGATGTTCTAGATGGAGGTTATGATTACAATGTTGTTAATCCGCCAACATTGGTAATCACTGATAAATATGATTCACAAAGAACAACCAACGATTTTGCAAAAGGGTATGTTGGAGTTGCTGGATCTTTAACTGGAATAAAATTAATAGATCCAGGATTTGATTATATTGATACTCCTGTTGTTGATATAGTTGGAGGTGGAGGAAGAGGCGCAGTAGTTCGAGCTGAGTTATCTTTATTCACACATGAAGAGTTATTTAAATCGGAAGATAATAATAATGTAAATCTAACTACAAATGTAATAACGTTTTCTGAAGATCATAAATTTAGAGATTTTGAGAAAGTTATTTACAGAGCATTTAATCAAACTCCAATTGGTGGATTAATTGACAATTCAATATATTATATAAAGACTTTAAGTTCAAAATCTATAACTATTCATAATACAGAATTAGATTCTGTATCTGGAATAAACACGGTAAATATTACTTCGTATGGAACAGGAAGACATTCCATAGAGTCTCATTTTACCAAAAAGAAAATCCAGAGGTTTATTATTGAAAATAATGGAGAAGGTTATAAAAATAGATTAATTGAAACTACCTCTTCTGGAATAAGTACAATAACAAATACTATAACAATAAAAAATCATGGATATGAGACTGGAGAAATTATAGTATATAATGCATCACATACTCCAGTAAGTGGATTGACTTCAGCATCATCATATTATGTGACAAAAGTAGATATCGACAAATTTAAATTATCTTTGGTTGGAGTTGGAACAACTGCAAAAAATTATTATATTAATAGAGGTGAATATATAAATTTAAACACCGTTGGGTCTGGAATTCATTATTTTAATTATCCACCAATTGAAGCAAAAATAACTGGAAAAATTGGAATTTCAACATTAAATGGTCAAGATTTTAATGCGGTAATATCGCCAATTGTAACAGGATCCATTAATTCTGTTTTCATTTCTAATGGTGGCGATTATTATGGATCAGAAGAAATATTAAATTATAATAGACAACCATTATATAGATTAGAGAACGGAAAAGGTGCTCAATTATCTCCAATAATTTCTAATGGTACAATAATTGGAGTAAATATACAGAATAGCGGATCCAATTATGATGATTGTCCATTAATTATAGTCTATTCTCTTTCTGGATCTGGAGCAATATTAACTCCAATAGTACAAAATGGATCTATTGTAGATGTTAAAGTTATAAATGGTGGTTCTGGATATATTAAAGGTCAAACAACATTGCAGATTTCATCTTTAGGTGGAAAATGCCAGTTAAAATTTAATTCAAAAAAATGGACTGTTAATAATGTTGAAAAATTAATAAAGAAAGATGCAATAACTCAAGATGATGGTGTTTTAGAAAAAAATAATTCTTTGGGTAGAACTCTTCAGTATTATCATTTATATGCACCAAGAAATTTGCGAAGAACAATACTAGGATCAAAAGTATCAGATGGAGAAACAATTTTTCTTCCCGATTTAAATCTTGTCAATTCAAAAGAAGTTGAAACTACGTATCATTCTCCAATAATTGGATGGGCATATGATGGAAATCCAATTTATGGTCCATATGGATATGAGACTTCAACTGGAGGAAGTGTAAAATTAATGAGGTCTGGATATACATCATCCTTAAAATCAAAAAGACCTAGTGTTAATTTATATCCAGAAGGATTTTTTGTTGAAGACTATGATTTTGTTGATGGTGGAGATCTGGATCAACATAATGGAAGATATACTATAACTCCAGAATATCCCAATGGAATATATGCATATTTCGCTACTATAAACGAAGGACAAGTTGAAACTTCTGGTCCATTTACTAATTACAAAAAACCCGCCTTTCCATATATTATTGGAAATACTTACAGACATACTCCATCAGAAGACAATTTTGGAAATACTTTATCTTTCGAAAATCTTGATACAAGTAATATAGTCAGATATACTAATCACTATAATTTAGAATCTTCAACTTCTGGATATAATTACATATTAAATCCAAATAAAATTAAATCAGTTACTAATTTTTTAAGAGATGTTTCTATAGGTAATGTAACCGATATAGCAATTCCATTTCCTGGAAATGGATATAAAGTCGGAGATATAGTTAATTTTAATGATGAGGACATTTATGGTAAGGTTAGATCTATTACTGGAAGAGAAGTTTCTAATATATCGTATAAAAGTCAAAAAATCAATAACGTAGAAATAGTACCAAATCAAGATCCATATGGAAATTTTATCGGATTCTGTACTTCCCCACATAATTTAACTGATAAGCAACCAATATTTTTCAGTGGAATTGGAACAAATACTTTCGATTTTAAATTAAATCAACAATTTGAAATAAAGATTAAAAATAATGTACTATTCTTAAGTAAAGGTGTTCAAGACACCTCCATTACTGGAATAGTTACTTATTTTGATGTGTATGGTCCTTTATCATATCCAAATATAACAACAAATGACATATACAGTATTAGAGATGAAAAACTTAAAATTCTAGAAGTAGATAACATTTCATCTAGAATTAAAGTTGAAAGAGCATATAATGGAACTGCTGGATTGGCATATACTATTGGAGAATCTTTAACTGAAAATACTAGAAAGTTCTATGTTAATTTACCTCAAAATATTTCTACTAATAATTTAAAAACTAATAAAGAATATTATTTTAACCCATCGGAATCTGTTGGTATTGGTACAATTGGAATAGGATCTACATTAACAATATCCAATCCTGGACTTGGAGCATCTCAAGTATTTGTTCCAATTAGATCAATTTACATTCCGAATCATCAAATAGAAAATGGAACTAGGATCATATACAGTTCAAATGGTGGTTCTGGAATTGATGTATCTTTGGATGGAATTAACAATTATAATCTTACTGATGGTTCGGAACTTTATTCTGTAACTCTATCAAATGACTTTATAGGCATATCAACTTCAGTTGTTGGATTGGGATCTACAGGAAATTATGTTGGAATAACAACAACTAATAATTTAATGTATCTTGTATCAAATGGGTCTGGAACAAATCATAGTTTTAAAACCAACTATAGCAATATAAAACCATTCCAAGTTAAAGATGGAAGTGTTGTAGTTTCTGTGGCATCTACTCATAATATGAAGGTAAATGATACCTTGGATTTATTTGTAAAAAATATTGGAATATCTACAACCATAAAAGTTAAGTACAATGATTACAATAGAAGAATTTTAATTGGAAATTATGAATTTAGTGACTTGGATGTAAATCCAAGTAGTGATACTATAAAAATAGTAAGACATAGATTTACAACCGGACAAAAAGTAGTATATACTTCAAGTTCCCCATCAACAAATCTTATTAACAACAAAATATATTATATTAATGTTGTAGATGAAGATACTATAAGGTTGTGTGATTCTTACTATGGAGCATTAAGTTTGGATCCAAATTATGTAAATATTGGTTCTGCTTCTACTGGAGAAATTGGATTAATTAATCCATTATTGAGATTGCAAACTGGAAGAAAAACCATATTTGATTTATCTGATCCTTCACTATCATATAATGTCGGTTCTAGATTATACTCTGCATTTAAAATTAATTTTTATATCGATAATCAATTCAAAGATGAATATGAATTCACAACTAATCCAGACATAATTCAATATGGTAATGTCGGAATTGATACTAATTCAAGAATTGAGTTGCAATTTAAAGAACCTACAGTACTATACTATAAAGTAAATACAATAAATCTGGATAAAATATCTCAAACTAAAAAAGATATTATAGTTGATAACGAAAATATCCAAAATAATAATACGTTATTAATAGATTATAGTGATTACACTGGAGAATATAACATTAATAAAGTTGGTATTGGATCTACAAATTTTGAATGCTATCTCCCATTAACTCCAGAGGAATTAAGTTATACTAATAATGAAAATACTAACATTCTTTATGCTACTTCTTCTGCCACAGAAACTGGGGGACTGTATAAAGTTCAACCATATTCAACAAAGAACTTCAAATATTTGCCCGCAATATCTTCTATAAATTCAATCAAAGGAAAAGATTCTCTAATTTATCCTGTTGGTTTAAATATTGGATTACCAAGAAAAATTGAAGTTAAAGATATTGGATTTGCATTCCCATCCGATATAACATTAAAACCACAATTTAAATTACCACAAATAATATCAATATTCCCTTTGGGGAAATTGGAATATATTAAAAAGTTAAGTCCTGGAATAAATTATACCACAGATCCAAAATTAGTATTAGTAGATCCAATAAAAAATGTCGTGATAGATGATGTGGAATTGCAATATTCTTCATCAGAAAATTATGTTTCTATTGTAAAAAATACTAATTCAATAACTGGATCTTCAATTAAAGTTGTTCCAGTAAGTAATACTAATGGAATTCCAATTATATCGATAAATTATAATTCTACGACTAAAGATGTTATTGTTGGATTGGGTGTAAGTTATAGTTCTTTAGATGATTTCCCATTTAAAATAAATGATACATTTATAATTGAAAACGTAAGTGTTGGAGTTGGAACAATTGGAAAAGGTTATAATTCTTCAAATTATAATTACAAATCATTTGTAGTAAAGAGTAGAGATCCAAATATTGGTGGATCGAATTCGTCTATAACTTTTAACATTAAAGATTTTATTTCTGGAAATGAAACTCCTGGAACATTTTATCCTTTACTCTCAAATGGATTAGTGATACCAGAGAAATACTTCCCAATATTTGAAATTAAAATAGAAAAAGGTAGTTATAAAATAGGTGAGTATATAACAAACGGAACTATTAGATCCAAAGTTATTGATGTAGATAAAGAAAATGATAAGATTAAAGTAATATCTAAAGATAATTTCAAAGAAAATGATCAAATTTATGGTGAAACAACAAATACAAAATCTAAAATTGTATTTGTTGAAAATTCTTTTGGATTTTATAGTTTAGATTCATCTGGACTTGTTATTAATGGATGGCAGGATAAAGTAGGATTCCTAAATGAAAATACCCAAAGAATTCAAGATAGTGACTATTATCAATACTTCTCATATTCATTGAAATCAAAAGTCGAATATGATGATTGGAATTCCTATGTAAGTTCTTTGAATCACACATCTGGATTTAAAAAGTTTTCGGATTTGCAAATGGAATCTAGTTCAGATTCTTTAAATTCCGATTTAGTTGTATCTGTAATATCTGAAGAAATTTCAGGAGTTTCTGTCGATACTTTCTCTGATATAATTGAAGTCGTAGATTTAAATTCTATAGTAGATTTTGATTTAGCATCAGAAAAAACTATAAAAATTGGATCTACTAATATATCGAATGAAATAATATTTAATTCTAGAGATCTTCAAGATTATTTTGAGTCTATTGGTAATAGGGTATTGCTTTTTGACGATGTAAGTCCTAAATTCAATAATACTCCCAGATCCACTCCATTTAGTGTTGTAGATAGTTTCAGACTAGAAAATGACAGATTTAAAAAGTATATTACTTATGTAAGAGATCAAAGATTTATTGGAGAAAGACAATTCTCTATCATTAGTATGACGTATGATAGTTTTGATTCTTATTTGAATCAATATGGAAGAATTGATACAGCAAGAAATCTTGGTTCTTTCGATTTTGTTATTAGTGGAGATGAAGGAAAACTTCTTTTCTATCCAGTTAATTTTGAAGTTAATGATTATGATATTTCATATATTTCATATAATATGAATAATTATCTGAATGGAAGCGATTCAACTTCTCTTGGTGTAGTTGGTATTGCAGCTACAACAAAATATGTTGCGTCTGGATCAACTGGTCCATCCAATATTTTATCTATCCCAAAAACAAATAGATCTGCAAAGATTTTAGTTGGTGTTGAAGCGTTAAATCTCGAAGATTTAGAATTTATAGAATTCTCTTTGGTTCATGATGGAACTGATATTCACGTTTTAGATTATGGTTTAATGTCAAATGCTTCTTCAGAAACTTCTTCTGGATTAGGAACTTATCATTTTTATTACTCTGGACCAAATATTAATCTAGATTTTACTCCAAATGTCGCTTTAGCTCATACATCAAATTTCTACAGTATTACTGTTGCTATAGGTGATACGACATCTTCGGGAGTTTCTACAATAACTTTAAATAATACTAAATTCTCATCTCACTACACTGGAATTGGATCGACATCTACTCCAGTACAAAATACAATTGCATCTTATGGCAATCCGTATTCTGGAGCA
>Ga0194132_10003836_pt1 | contig 26203 bp, 26 predicted proteins | sample TA2KigOf80mmetaG_FD_148612 | JGI IMG/M metagenome (GOLD analysis project Ga0194132, IMG submission 148612) | Freshwater microbial communities from Lake Tanganyika, Tanzania - TA2015054 Kigoma Offshore 80m | ecosystem: Environmental > Aquatic > Freshwater > Lake | place: Tanzania: Lake... | reverse complement strand
CCTCGTCGATCCCGATGAGTTGCGAAGTCGGCGGCCAATAGGTCAGCGCGACCGGCAGCCCCTTGGCGGCTTTTCCCTTGCCGAACGGCGGCAGGTCATCCCGCGCCTTCTTCTTTGCATCAGCGGCCGGAGCTTTCTTCGCCGGCGGATCGGCCTTGTCATTCTCGGCCTGCCCCGCAACAAACGGCGACGCCACGCCAACGACAATTACGGCGACGGCAAAAGCCCACATTCGGTAAAACATCGTAGTCTCCCTCGCACAATGCTTTGACAATCGGGTTTCCGCCGATTATAACCCGATATTGTCCCAATGCCAACGTAAATGTTGATCGCCATCAGATTTATGGGTATCTGTCATGGTTTACCGCATCGGCATCGCGGTCCTCGTTGTTTATGCGATTTCGGCGGCCCCGGTTCGGGCCGAGGTCGATACGAAACCGACGACTGACGCCGACGGCATTCGCGTACATCGCGTTCAGTCGGAGTATCAAGCCGGCGTAACGGAGATCCGCGTGCTCGTGCCGGACAACCTGGACAAGACGAAAGCGTACCCGGTGATCTATGTGCTCCCCGTCGAGGCCAAGAACGGCCGCGTCTTCGGCAATGGACTCGTCGAGATCAAGAAGCTCAACCTGCACAATAGGCTCGGTGTCATCTTCGTGGAGGCCACTTTCAGCCATCTGCCGTGGTTCGCGGATCATCCGACCGACGCGAGAATTCGGCAGGAAACTTACTTCCTCAAGGTCGTTCTCCCCTTTATCGAAAAAACCTACCCCGCCTTGAAGCATCGCACCGGCCGGCTGTTGCTCGGCTTCAGCAAATCGGGCTGGGGCGCGTTTTCGTTGCTCTTGCGCAACCCGGAGATCTTTGGAAAAGCGGCCGCCTGGGACGCCCCCCTGATGATGGCGATGCCGAACAAGTACGGGATGGCCGACATCTTCGGCACACAGGAGAACTTTGAAAAGTACCGCCTGACCAAGTTGCTCGACGCTCACGGCAAGGAGCTTGGCAACTCGCCACGCCTGGCAATCCTCGGGCACAGCAACTTCCGCGATCACCACATTCAAGCTCACGAACTCATGAAACGCCTCGACATCGCACATGAATATCGCGACGAAAAAAAATCGCCCCACACCTGGCATTCCGGATGGGTCGAGCCGGCCGTGCAGTGGTTAGTCAAGTAGACTCAGTGACAGCGGGCTCCGGCGGCGCTTCGATGCCGAGCGCGAACGGCTTGATGAGAGCGGCGCCGGCCAGGAAACCGCCGATGTGCGCGGCATATGCGACGCTGCTGTGCTGTGAACCTTCGCCGAGCACGCCGAGGCCGTTGATGAGTTGAAACGCGAACCAGATGCCGATGGCCACATACGCCGGGACCCAGACAAGGATTCTTATTACCAAAACAAGTACGCGCCGTTGCGGAAACTGCAGCACGTAGCCGGCCAACACTCCGGAGATGGCGCCGGAAGCGCCGAGTGTCGGGACAGCAGCCGCCTCGCTATCGACTCCCTCGACACCGACCACGGTAAACACGTGAGCCAGCGACGCAATGATCCCACACATTAAGTAGAAGATCAAGTAACGCCCGTGCCCGATCGCTTCTTCCACATCGTCGCCGAAGATCCACAAGAAGAGCATGTTCCCCAGAAGATGAAAGACGCTGCCGTGCATGAAAATGCCCGTCACCAGCGTCAAATAGACGGAGATCGGCGTGGGCTTCAGACCCGGCGCCGTCAGCATTTGTCCCGTCCAGGGGTCTTCGACTTGCCGGTTCGGCGTGACGAGGTCTCGCCCCGTCACAATCTCGCGGGGCACCGTGGCGAAGGCGAACGTGAAGTCGTCATCGAAGCCGAACCCTTGCAATAAGCCGAATACGGCCACATTGGCAACGATCAACAGCCACGTCACCACCGGCGACGTGACATGCTTGATCGGCTCGTCCGCGATTGGCAACACCATCTTCGGCCCCGCTCGGCGTAGGTCAGGCTTTCCAGCCTGACGTTAAGTGGGTACTGTCAGGCTGGAAAGCCTGACCTACTTCCGATTCTCTCTGGCATTTTAGCGCAATCGCGCCAATAATAGTAGCAGTCGCGTTCTGCCGCCCTACGCGGAGAAACTTCCATGAACGAAACAGCGCAGGCCATCGTCGAACACCAAATTCGCCGTGTGCGACTGCAACTCTTTTGGCAAGTCCTGGCCGAGAGCATGTTGGTTTGCCTGGCGATTGCCCTGTCGGCCTCGACGATCTGGTTCCTCGTCCGACCTCTGGCGTTTGCAAGCTTCGGCGAAACACTGCGCTGGTCCGTGCCTGGCGCCATTCTCGGCGTCGGACTGATCGCCGGCTTGAGTTTGGCCATCTGGCGGCGTCCGAGCGTCCTGACGGCGGCACTCGCTTTCGATGAAAAGTTCAACCTCAAGGAACGAGTCACCACCTACTTGACTTTGCCCGCCGACCAGATCGAAACTCCCGTCGGCCAGGCGCTGGTGCGCGACGTGGAGGCCACTGTCGCGAAAGTCGACGTCGGCGGCGCCTTTCCGATTACGCTTCCATGGAAGCAGATTCTACTCCCCATCGGCGCGCTGACTCTCGCCGTCGTCGCGTTCCTGCTCGATCCCATCCTCAGCAATCTGCGCTTCACGCTGCCGTCGACAACCGAGCAGCCGCGGGCCGAGATCGATACGGCCAAGATTCAGGAAGAGATGGAAAAGTTCAAGAAAAACGTCGCCGATCGCAAGCAGACCTCGGGCCTACAGTCCGATGAGTTGAAGAAAATGGAAGAGGAGTTCGAGAAGCTCCTGAACAAGCCGCTCGATCTGAAGAACGAGGAAAAGGTCAAAGAGCGCATCAACGAGTTCCGCAAACTCGAAGAGAAACTGAAGGAGCGCCTCGACGGCGTGCGCGAGAAAGCGCAGAAGGCCGACGCCCTTCGCAAACAGCTTCAGCAGATGCAGCTCGACAAGGAAAAACTCAAGGATGGCCCGGCCAAGAACTTTGAAGACGCCCTGAGCCGAGGCGACCTCGAAAAAGCCAAGGCCGCACTCGAGAATCTCGCCAAAGAGTTAAAGGACAACAAATTCGACGCCAAGGCTCAGAAGGAGTTGGCTGAGCGATTCAAGAAGCTCCAGGACGAGCTAAAGAAAGCCGTGAAGGAAAACGAACTCACCAAGAAGCTCGAAAAAGACCTGAAAGACGGCAAGATCAGCAAGGAAGATTTTGCGCGCGAGATGGAGAACCTCAGGCAGCTCCAAGATCTCGCACAAGTCCTGGGCGATGCTCACGAGGCGCTAGGCAAAGGCGACGGCATGGAAGCCGGCAAGATGCTCAGCGATCTGGCCAAGAGCTTCGGCGAAATGGAATTGACCGACGCCGAGGTGCGCGAACTCCTGCGTGATCAAGCTGAGATTCGCGACGCGCTCAACCTCCTGGAAGACGGCATCGGCGACGGCCAAGGCGAAGGTGATCGTCCCGGGGGCCGGCGCTTCGCCGGCAACGATCCGAACAGCAAGATTCGCAATGAACGAAGCCGGGCCGAGGTGAACAAGAAAGGCGTGCAGCGCGTGACCGGCTATGCCAAAGGAGGCACGTTCTCGAAGATCCCCGCACAAGCGGTCGCCGGCGAATTCCAGCGCGCCGCTCAGGACGCCCCCGAAGCGATCGACCGCCAACCCATCCCCGAAGACGCCGCCGACATCGCGCGACGGTACTTCGAGAAGCTCGCGAATCCGAAGTGACGCCGCTTGCGGCCAAACGTCAGCCGCACGCCGCCGGCGCCAGGAAATGGCGCACGACCTCCGCCAGCACCTCCGGATGCGTGAACTGAGGCACGTGGCCGCAGTTCTCGATATCGGCCCGCGCCGCCGTCGGCAATCCGTTCATCAACTCGCGTTCGCATTCCTTGCCGACCAGAGTGTCACGATCGCCGCACACCAGCATCACCGGATGCCGGATCGTCGGCAGGATCGGCCGCAGATCGAGTCGATGAATCATGAGCGCCCGCAGTGCGAATGCCTGCAACGGTATCGTCAGATTCTGTTCGACGAAAAACCGCCACACCTCCGGCTCCCGGCCCGCAAACTCCGCCTCGGCTTTCATGCTGAGAACTCGCTCGACCAGCGGTAGGTCGCCCAAGTTGCCGGGCCAGAATCGTGCGAACGATGCCGCCAACACTTCCGCAGGCGCTAGAGGACGGCGTGCGAACCCACCTTGCAGCATCGCTCGTGAAAACCGGTGTGGTTGTGCATGAATCGCCGCAAGCGCGATCGTGGCGCCAAACGATGAGCCGAGCACAGCACACTGCGGAAGGGCCAGATGATCGAGCAGCGCCAGCAAGTCGCCGGCGAGATCGCAATGGCGATAGCTCATGAGGTGGGCGCCGTCGCCTCGGCCGTCGGGCAGGTCATAGCTCACGCAGCGAAAAAACGGCGACAGGCGAGCCATCAACATCGCGAAAGCGCGCGAGTCCGTCCCCATGCCTGGAATCAAAACGAGCGTCGGCCCCTTGCCCCAGACCACGAATCGGCAGCGATACCTCCCCGTGTCAACGATGCCAAGCTCTGCTCGTTGTTCGAGGGCCTCCAGACATTCGTGCAACACCAGGCGTCTGGAGCAATCAGGCTGGTCCGTCCCCTCGTGCGAAAGCGGACAAGTCGGCGCAAGCATCGTGGTCATGAGGTGAGTTGTACTTCGAAGTGACTGGCAAACAAGCCGTTAGCGCTCAACCGTCAGCTATCGTTAAATGCGGCGACCTGGAAACGGTGGTTTTGGGGTCAACTTAACGAAATGCCCCTCTCCATTGGAATCGGCACTGAAATACTGGAGAAATCCAGCTTGACCGAGCAGAGCGTAATGGAGTCGGGCCGCAACGAAACTGACGGTTGCCGACCATTCGAATGTCTCCCTTCCGTCGCTAACTCGTGTATTTGTCGGGATCCCTAAGGTGAATGGCGAGGAAGTCTGCTTTGGTTTCCGCAATTCGCCCCTTGGCGACCTTGGCGATGTCTTCCCACAACATTACGCCGATGCCTAATCGCGTGTCGTCGATGCCAACTTCGTCGATAACGACTGCGGGTTTTTGGCTCACGAGGAATTGAATCGGCAACGCCACAAAAGCTATGGAAGCCAACAGCGCGACAAGCGTCCAACCACTGATCTGCGCGAACCATCCAGACGCCGTCGTGATGAAATACGCAACGGGCATCAAAAGAACGCTGAGTGCAAACTCCACGAGAAGCGACCATTTGGATGAGTAGAACCCCACGGCGCGATCTCCTCAATTGACGCTCGGCTGTGCCTGCGCCAACAACCGCCCGGCCTTCAGAACGCCGCCTTGGAGAACGGCCAGGATGCGGCTGCGGTCTTCAAGAATCGCGATGTCGGCCAGCACGTCGCCGTCGACGATCAAGATGTCGGCCAGCTTGCCGGCTTCGAGCGTGCCGAACTCGTGGCCGCGGCCCATGATCTCGGCGCCGGTTTTCGTGGCACAGGTTATCGTCTGTAGCGGCGAGAAGCCGACGTAGTTGACGAAGAAGATAAGCTCCTTGGCGTATTCACCGTGCGAGTTCCAGGCGAAGCCGAAGTCGCCGCCCATGCCGATGCGACCGCCCGCCTTGAGAATGCGCCGCGCCGACTCGGCCCCGCCTTCGAGGCATTCGATGTGCCCATCGATAATGCGCTGCGGCATGCCGAAGTCAGGGCCGCGCTCGATGCTGGCCAACTCGAAACGCAGGGCCGGGATGACGGGCGTATTGCGGACCATCAGAAGGTCGAGCGCCTCGTCGTCCATGAACGTGCCGTGCTCGATCGCGTCGTAGCCGGCACGAAGCGCGTTCTTGATGCCGGCGTTGGCCCGGCAATGCCCGGTAATCTTGACGCCATGATTGTGGGCCGTGGCGACGCATGCGTTCATCTCGTCGAAGGTCATGCATAGTGTGTGATGATCGTTGGCGTCCGGCGCGGCGGCGTCGCCGGTCGGATAGGTCTTTACCCATTCGACGCCGTCCTTGACCAGCTTTCTTACGGCCGCGCGCGATTCGTCTGGGCCGTTGACGAGCAGCACCAGGCCCTCCATGCCGATCTTGCGGAAGTCGGGGTTCCAGTCCATGAGCCCGCCGACGCCGCAAATTTCGCGACCGCTCGCCGCCAACCTTGGCCCGGGGACGATGTCGTTCTCGATCGCTTTCTTGAGCCAAACGTCGACATTGAACAGGCTGCCTCCCGATCGCGCTGCCGTGTAGCCACATTCGAGCAGCAGCTTGCAATTGCTGGCAGCCAAGAGCGTCACGTATTCGACGGGATATTTGATGTCGAGATCTTCGAGGGCGGCAACGTTGAAATAGGTCGCATGAAAGTGCGCCTCGACGAGCCCAGGCATGATGGTACCGCCCTGCGCATCGATGCGCCGCGCCTTGGGCGGCGCCGCCGGCGCGTTCGCCGCCGACCCCGCATAGGTGATTTTACCGTCTACGACATGGACCATCCCGTTGGCGATCGGCTTGACCCCGGTGCCGTCGATCAGTTGGCCATTGGCGATGACGAGCGTGCCTTGTGCGGTTTTCATGGAGTTCTCGCTGACTGCCCGGCGATATCCACCACGGAGCCACAGCATTTCTTAGTGGTTTCGACCTCGCCTCGCACCGTCGACATCTCGGCTTCTGCCCCCAAGCATTCGTGCTTTCTACTTTTCGTGATAGTCGTGCCTACTTTCCCGGCAAATTCCAGACTCGAATCGTGTCGGCGCCCTAAGGCGATTTTCTTGCCGTCGATGAGCTGAATCGTCTCCTATCAAGACGAATCACGAAAACGCGAAAGGACGACAACACGAAAAGGAAATCATGTCAGTCCACTCGCTTTTTCGTGCTTTCGTGCTTTCGTGCTTTCGCGTTTTCGTGATTCGCATTTTGAATTACTTTGTTTCCAACGACCACAACCGAACCTTGCCCATGCCACCGACGGCAAGCGTCGTGCCATCGGGGCTGAAGGCGAGACAGAAGGCCGTGTTTAGAATCTTGTCTTGAAGCAACGGGAGTTCCTTGTTGGCCGCGACGTTCCAGATGCGGACTTTGCCTTCGCCCATGCCTAGCGCGACGATCTTGCCGTCCTTGCTTAGGGCAACGGAGCGACTCGACTCGATTCGATAGCGAAGCTCGCTTTCAGCTTACCCGCCGCGACATCCCAGACGCGCAACAGTCCGTCACCGGAGGCGGACGCGAGCCATTTGCCGTCACCGCTAAACGCCATGGCGCGCGTGGGGCCCTTCAGTCCGGTCAGGAGAGTTTTCGTCTTGCCGGTTGAAGTATCGATGAGATGGATGTACCACCAGTCCGGGGCAAAGGCCATGAGTTCGAGCGTGGGATTGAAACAATGCCCATGGCCTTCCGGATGGATGTCGACGGATCGCATTTCCTTGCCGGTGGCCGCGTCGAGAATGCGCACGCGTTTGTGAGTGGTAACGCCGAGCGTCTTGCCGTCGGCACTGAAGCGCATCGCTTTTGCGGGGACCTCGTCGCGCAGGAAGACGGTCTTCTCTTTACCGGCCTCAAGGTCCCAGAGGCGAACCGTCTTGTCGGCGCTGGCCGTCGCCAGGATCTTGCTATCGGAGCTGAACGAGGCGTGAAAGATGTGATTGGTATGCCCGGTGAAGCTCGCCTTGAGCTCCCCCGTCCCGCTGTCGCACAGCTTGAGTTCATTCTTCGGCGGCGTGCCAACCAATCCCGAGACCAGCATCTTGCCATCCGGCGAGAAGGCCAACGCAAACACTCCCGTTTGCCCCGGAGTCAGAACATCAGGCCGTTTCTTGTCCTGTGCCGCCGTCGGCATCGCGAAGAAGACAAGCCCGAACCCCATCAGCATCATTCGCCGCATGGTCGTGTTCCTCATGAGCCTTGCCACGAGTATACAAGCGAATGGCAGGCCTTGCTCCCGCCACGAATTTTTCGTTTCGTAGCCCGAAGTGCGAGCGAGGGATGTCGCGTTCGTTACTTGCGCCGATAATGCGCCTGCATGAATTGCGTGCGCGTGCCGTCGTCGTTAAGCATGAATGAAGTCAGGGTGCGCTGACCGTCGCTGGTGATCTCGATGACATCCTGGTATCGGGCCGTCTTGCCTGTGAGCTTGCCTTCGGGCGTGAAGCCCGGCCCGTCAGCATCAAGCGTGAGGACGTTTCCGTTCAGGCTGCCATCATAGATCCATAGATGGGTCATCATCGAGCCGACGAAGGTGCCGACGAAGCGTTTCTTGGCCGGGTCATACCCGAGCGTCATGAGTGTGATACCGGGTCCGATGCCAGGCATCTCGAAGCGGCCTTCGCAAAGGATCCAGACGCCGCCGAGCGACCGCACGGTCTCGGTTCCAGTCGACGGCGTCTGCCCCGGCTCGCAGGCGTGGTCGAAGGTCCATTCGCCGACGAGTTGTTGCAGCCATTGATGTTCCTCCTACGGTTCGACGTGCATAGTATCTCCATCTCGGGGTGTGCGGGGGAACTTTCATCGAGAATAGTATCACATTCGACCCATGGATTGAATCAGAGTCTTGGGTCTATCCCGGAATACATGCCGACCTCAAAACCATCGCTTCCACCAGAAGTACGCCCAGGCTACCACGCCCGTGGCGAGCATCAGCCCCAGGGCGATGAAGAACCCGGCCGGGCTCTTCTGATCCGGAATCAGGACCTCGAAGTTCATCCCGTAGACGCCGGCGATCAGCGTCATCGGCAACACCACCGTCGAAATCATCGTCAGCACTTTCATGATCTGATTGAGATGATTGGCCTGTGCAGACAGGTAGGTCTGCATGAGGTCGCTGACCATTTCACGCGAACTCTCGATCAGCTCGGTGAAACGCACAAGGTGATCGTAGACGTTGCGGTAGTACACGGTCTCGCGCTCATCCACTAATTCGAACTCGCCACGGGCCAGGCGGACCAGCACCTCACGCTCGGCAATCAGCGTCTTGCGCAACACGAAAATGACGCGTTTGAGCCGCAGCAAGCGCCGAAACACCGAGGGCTCGGGCCGATCGATGATCCTCAATTCAAGCTCGTCGAGGGTTGTCTCGAGCGCGTCGAGGACCGGCACGAATTCGTCGACGGTATAGTCGAGGACGAGGTGGAACAGATAATCCGGTCCGCGCACCATCTGCGTTTCATGCCGTCGTAAGTATGCCTGCACCGCGTTGATACACTCCAGCGGCGCATAGTGGTGCGTGATCAGGAGGTTCTGCGTGATCACTGCACTGAGCTGCGTCAGCGCCGGCTCGTCGTGATCGCTCTCGTCCACAGCGTGGTGGATCGCCGGCGCGAGCGGGTTGACGACAACGAAGAGGTAATCCGGAAACTCCTCGACTTTCGGCAAATGCGGCGCCGCCTCGGGCTCCCGGCGCAACCGCGTCACGTCCTCCAACGACAGGCTATGAATGCCGTAGAACTCTTGAAACACCAATCGTTCTTCCGCCTCGGTCGGTTTGTTCAGGTCGATCCAGAGCACATTGTCGGCCGCAAACAGTTCGTCGCGGCGCGCCATGAGCTGGTCTGCCGCGATGGCGTCGAGCGTCTTCCCGGCAGCGTTCCAAACGTGGACGGTGATCATGAGGTGCTTTCAAGACGCTACGAGTAGACTAGGCACGCCTGAATGTCTTCGGGCTCCAACCACGGATAGCCTTCGAGCAGGACGTCCGCGGTGTCGCCGGCTGCGAGCATGGAGAGCACATGTTCGACGGCCAGCCGCCGCCCGCGAATGATTGGCTTGCCGCCGAAGATTTGCGGGTTGCAGGTGATGCGTTCAAGGAGTTTGGATTCGTTCATGAGTCTGACCGAAACAAGGATTGCAACCCGGGGAATTCACAAGAGGTCCACGAGATTCCTCTTTTTTTCGAGTTCGCGTTGATCCAGCCCACGATCAATTCTATTCGTGAATTTCCTCAAGGAAGGAAAATTAGTGCCCCAATCGGTCTCGGTTGCGACAGGGTGACCATTGATGTACACAACGATGTCCAAGCGATCGAGATACGTCGGCCCATACTCGGGCGAAATAAAATGCTCGTTCTCCTTGCAGATTTTCACTTCCACGCCGTACTCGGTTTTCGCGACGTAATCCTTGTCTCGTTTCTCCCAGCGTTCAGCGGGGATTCGATTCAAGCGGACCATTAGTTCAGACAGTAGCTTCTCCATAGCATACTCTGAAATTGTTGGCTACGACGCCAGCACCGGCTGCACCACCTCGCCGTGCACATCCGTCAGCCGATACTGCCGGCCTTGGAAGCGGAACGTCAGCCGCGTGTGATCGATGCCCAAAAGGTGCAGGATCGTCGCCTGGAAATCGTAGGCGCTGACGGGGTTCTCGATGACGTTGTACGCGAAGTCATCCGTCCTGCCGTAGCTCATGCCGGGCTTGATGCCGCCGCCGGCCATCCAGATACTGAAGCATCGGCCATGATGATCGCGGCCATACCTTGGTGCGTTCGAATCGCCCTGCACGAAAACCGTGCGGCCGAACTCGCCGCCCCAAATGACCAGCGTGTCGTCGAGCATGCCGCGCTCTTTGAGGTCCTTGACCAGGGCGGCCGACGGCTGATCGGTGTCGCGGCACTGCACGGCGAGTTGCGTCGGCAGGTTGTTGTGCTGGTCCCAGCCGGCGTGCATCAGATGGACGAAGCGCACGCCGCGCTCCGCCATGCGCCTCGCCATCAGGCAGTTCCACGCGAAACTGCCGCGGCGATTGACGTCGGGGCCGTACATCGCGAGGATCCGGCGCGGCTCGTTGGAGAAATCGGTCAGCTCCGGGATCGACGTCTGCATGCGATACGCCATCTCATATTGCTGAATGCGCGTCTGGATTTCCGGATCGCCAGTCTCCTGATGGCGCAGCCGATTGAGCTCGCCGAGATCGTCGAGTTGACTGCGGCGAACGCCCGGCGTGACGCCTTGCGGGTTCGAGAGGTAGAGCACCGGGTCGCCGTTGGACCGCAGCTTGACGCCTTGATAGCTCGACGGCAAAAAGCCGGCGCCCCAGTAGTAGTCGTAGAAGATCTGGCCGCACGACAGCTCGCGATCCTGCGAGGTCATGACGACGAAGGTCGGCAGGTCGCGATTCATGCTGCCCAGGCCATAGCTGAGCCAGGCCCCCATGCTCGGCCGGCCCGGCTGCTCGGCCCCGGTCAGAAACAGCGTGACGGCCGGCGCGTGGTTGATGGCGTCGGTGTGCATCGAGCGGATGACGCAGATATCGTCCGCGATCGACCCAGTGTGCGGCAAGAAGTCGCACAGCCACTGCCCGCACTGCCCCCAGCGCCGAAACGGCGCGATGCCGGGCAGGATCGCGAGGTTTTGCTGCCCCGCGGTCATGGTGGTGAGGCGCTGGCCCATGCGCACGCTCTCGGGAAGCTGCGTGCCGCGATAGCGATAGATGTTCGGCTTGTAGTCGAACAGATCGACGTGCGTCGGCGCCCCCGTCTGCATGAGATAGATGACGCGCCGCGCCTTCGGCGCAAAGTGCGGCAGACCGAGTCTCCCCTCTCCCCCCGGGAGAGGGGCTGGGGGTGAGGGGGATTTAGCCCCAGCGTCGTCCAGCAGCGACGAGAGCGCCGCGAGCCCAAGCGTACCGCTGACGCCGGTGAGGAACTGGCGGCGCGTTTGACGGATGGCGTGTTCGAGGGTGGGATGCATGCAATAGGTACTTTCTCGAGAGGATTGGGGAAAAGGCTCTATTACGCCCCCTTTTTCAATTCTGTCGGCAGCGAGCCAAGATACTCACGCACTTCCAGTTGCATGCGGTCGATCTCGGCAATAAAGCCTCCCGCGGACAGGCGAAAAGCCGTAGGATTCGTTTCCACCTTTCGCAGATGAGCGAGCTGTTGCTGAAATCGTGCGATGCGATCGAGCATCGCTTGCAGTTCGATATCATTTTGGATCATGATGTTTCTCCGACAATCTCGACGATGCCGCGCCGCTGGCGATCGCGTTTGAATTGCCAATCTTCGATGAACTCCTGCGGATCGCCGAAGATGGCAAACCGCCTTATCCAAAACACACTTGCGCCAGAATGCGACTGGGCCGCGGCATTGTCGAACAGTATCTTTCCTTCGCCCGCTAATTGGTCCGGGTCAAATGCGTCCTCCATTATGATAACGACATCCACGTCGCTTGGTTCGTCCTTATCGGTGACGAAGGAGCCAAACACGATCATCCGTGCGACATGACCCGTGGCGTGTGCTATCTGATGCACGCGTTCCAGTCGGCCCGCAACGGTCCTCCGCTGGCTCGAGCCCTGGCCGAAGCGACCGACGATCTCCGCCAACGTCGCCGAATAAACGCCGACCGGCAGATCACCATTCTGATTGAATGCCGGTATCATGGGCGCTGACTCCTTGCAATGTCAGAAGCGAAGCGCCGAGAGCCGAACGTGCCACTGATGCCGGTGAGGAACTGGCGCCGGGTTTGGTGGATGGCGTGTTCGCGGGTGGGGTGCATGGTACTATCAAATTATCGCAACTTGAAACGGCAGTGCTTCCATGGCATCATAGGTTCAGCAATGTCCGATGGCCCATTCCACTGGGCGCCGACATACTCGGCGGCATCGGCAGCGATATTCGCCCAACTGGTTTTTGGGAATGTCAACGCCGTGTGGTGATCGGCATCCCAGCTTCCGTAACGACGGAACTCCGGAAACCAAGCCAGGATTCCCGCAGGATCATAGGCTATGAACCGGCCAGTTGGCGCCACGAGGCGTGCGCGGCGCAGAAGGTTCACTCCGGCCAGCACGCCCAGATGATGCCCGTGAAGGCGGCGGCGGCGACGGCGACGCCTATGACCGTGCGAAAGTGAGTGTCCCACCACGGCTTGATGCCGTTCACGATGTCCCCGACGAACGGCCAGCGTTGGCTCGACTCATAGGTCATGCCGGCAACCCAGAGAGGCGTCGTGAATTTTCCGACGACGAACATCGTGACGGCCGCGGAGATCTCGCCGGCGTACCACCAGCTCGCGCCGGTGGCGCCGATCCAAATGAACCAACTGAGCAGGCCTAGGTAGCCGCCGATGAAGATCAGCATCAGATCTTTGAGCCAGCCCATCGAACGAACTCGACGAAATCTGCGGGAAGTCCGTGGAAATCCTACCAGATGTGACCTGCATGTCAAACGTAAACTGCGTGTGAAATGGGATTTCGCGCGCTATTCGGCGACGCATAAACAGCATCAACTCGCCGCCGCGGGTTTCGCCTTCCAGATGATGCCGTCGTAGGCGTAATGAAGCAGCGACACAAGAAGCGTAACGAGTTGCCAAAGATAGACCGACTGAGCGTTGACGAAGTAGTTGACGGCGCCGAGCAGGGCCATGAAGACGAAGAGCGCGAGCCCGGTGCGCGTGATCTGGTAATGCCAAATGCCGCTCGTTCGCTTCTGCACCGACCAGTTGCAGATCGCCAGGTATTCGACAGCATGAAAGATTGCGCCGGCGAAGAAGAATGCCATCATCAGCGGGCCGGCCTCGATGCGGATCGCCACTAGCTGTGCCGTATATAAAGCAAGCACGCTGCCGATGTAGAGCGCTCGGCCGAGGTGCTCGGGACGAAACGCGACCGCTTCACGATACACCAGGATGCCGACCGGGATCAGCGCCAACGGATCGATCCAACCGAGCCAGGGCGTAAGCCAACGGACGTTATCCCCGAACTCGGTGGCCGTGCCGATGTGAATGGCCAGGCGGAAGAAAACCCAAAGGACAAGCGTGCGGATCGCCGATTTCTCGAACTCCGCTTCGTCCGGCGTCTGCTCGGGATAGACGGCCCGGCCATAGATGCGCGCGATGCCGGCGTGTTGGGCGGCGAAGTGCCAGGCATTCCAGACATAATCGAGCATCATGAGCAGCATGAGCGAGCTGGCGGCATACGGCAGAAACCCCGCGACGCCGACCAGCGCCAAGCCCAACGCGATGAGCAACAGCCCCACGCCGCCAAACTTGGCCGGCTCCTTCCAAAATCGCTCCGAGTCGAAGAACACCATCACCAGCGTGATCCAGCGGTGCGGCGTGCTCAGGAAATAAATCTGAAACAGACTGATCGGATTGGTCTCATCGAGCGGAGAGAAAAGTGCTGCCGCGACGGCGAGCGGCCAGGCCAGATTGGCGAGAAAGACCAGATCGAACCACGGCCCGACGAGCCAGGTCTTCGCCGGGGCATCCGAGGCGACGGCGGGAGCAAGCGGCGCTGCGGTAAGCGCGGGGGAGACAACGGTCGTGCTCATGGCGTCCTCGCAACCCAGGGGATCGAGCCTCGCCGCTCATGAATGCGGACGCCCAAGTCTAGGTCACGATTGGCGGTCGATCAAATCGGCCCCCTTCGTATGGCGCGGCCATCGTCCATTGCCCTGCCTGCAATCGCTAGCGGCCAGGCCCCCCCTCTTCTCTCATGATTTGGCCATGAGCGTGCAACGTATTTTTTGCACGTAACTCCTTTAGCCAACCGCACGTACGCGCATTCGTCCCACCCACCCAGCCAGTCAAGGGGCCTTGCCCTTTGGTATCCCCGTTGACGTGGCGATTGTGCAATCGGTGAGTAAGGTGGATCTCACCAACTACGAGGAGATCCATCATGAACCGCTTCGAGCATCATCACCTCGCCTCGATTCTGTTCGGCTACGCGAGACTCGACCATCATTACCAACAATCGATCGCGACAAATTGCGTGGAGTACGGCAACCTCGGGGCCAGGAAATCCAGGTCAGGGAGGACTTTGTCATGTTCGGGTAGCCATGGCCGGTGTCGGTACTCCGACACCGGCGAAGCGCCCGGTGCGTGTCGCCTCCCCCATCGGAAGCGTCGTTTCACCCCTCGCCGCCGAACAGTCCCGTTAAACCGCCGAAATCGATGGGGTCAGGTCGCAGCGAGTTCTTGCCTTCGACCCAGCCGGCACTGGCCCATTTCCAGTCCTCGGGCTTCTTTACGAGGCGGCGACGCACGGGATTGTTGTGGATGTAGTCGATCATCAGCAGGATCAGCCGCGGATCGGTAACGTTGCGATCGAAGCCGCCGCCTCGCTGCCAGAAACGGCGTTTGAGCCTGGCGCCTTTCTTCACGGTAATTCGCGACAGCCAAAGCGGCGAGTGATGACGCAGATGCTTGATTGCAGAGACGGCGACCGGTTGCTTCATGGCCTTGAGAATGGCCGCGATGTTGTAGTCCGGCTGTTTGGGCCACAACAGGATGTGCACATGCTCCGGCATGAACACGTAAGCCCAGAGCGAAAAGTCGTGATCGCGGCGAGCGGCATCGATCGCCTCAGCGAGCCACTGACAGGTGCGTTCGGCCTTGAGAAAACAGTAGCCACGATAACAGGAAAACGGAGACTCTAGCATCATTACCGGTGGGATCCGTACTTTGTACGCCAACGGCGTTCCATTCAACGCCTCCAGCGTTGTAGGCCAGGCATTCCGTCGCCGGTAAGGATGCTAGAGTCTCGAAAATGATCTTGTTTACATTTAGCGTTCGCCGAACGTGGAGCGAGCGCTAAACGGAAACGGCGGCCGATGTCACTTCTTCGTCCCCTCAAAACCGATGAAGATATTGACATCGTTCGCAATGCCGTCGGGCAGAGCGCTGATGCCGAAGTCGCTGCGGCGAAGGATGAACGCGGTGGAGAAGCCGGTGCGCTGGATTCCCTTGGTCTGGACGACCTTGCCGCCCTTGAGGTCGAAGTTGATAGACTTGGTGACGCCGTGCATGGTGAAGTCGCCGGTGACTTTGAAGCCGCCGTCGATCGCATCGACCTTTGTGCTCTTGAAGACCATCTCCGGGTATTTCTTGACATCGAAGAACTCCGGGCTGCGCAGATGATCGTCGCGCTTTTTGACATTGGTGTCGATGCTGTCGGCCTTGATCGTCATGGCGAACGACGACTTCGCCGGCGTCTCCTTGTCGATGGTGAACGTGCCCGAGAACTCATTGAACCGCCCATGCACGAAGCTGATGCCCAGGTGCTGAATCATGAACGTCATCGACGAGTGGGCGAGGTCGAGCGTGTACGTCTCGGCGGCAGGCATTGCAGAGGGGCTTGCAAACAGCACGACCGCGCCAAAGAAATAGCGAACGGATTTCATGGTTGCTCCTTGGAACAAGGTGCTGACCATTGTATGACTCGCCGCTATCGGCTTCGCGCTCGCCGAGCGGTCCTAGCAAGCGCGAAGCCGCTAGGGGCAATTTCGCCCGAATCTCCTTGACGGCCGCGCGATCCGTGGTTATGGTTTACTGCATGCAGAATGAGCCCACATTCTGTCCCCCCGCTGTAGGGTGCGTGAAACGCACCTTTCCGCCAAAGCGGTGCGTTTCACGCACCCTACTTTAGGAAATCCCGATGCTCACGCTCAGCGACAATCAGTTCGACCGTACGTGCCAAGGGTACAGCCGGCGCGAGTTCCTGCGCATCGGCAGCCTCGGCTTCTTGGGCGGATTGTCGTTGCCCATACTGCTCGAAGCCAAGGCGCATGCATCGCAAGCCGGTCGCAGCACGCGCGACAAAGCGGTCGTGCTTTTGTTTCTCTCCGGCGGGCCGTCGCACATAGAGTTCTTCGACCCGAAGATGGAAGCCCCGGCCGAGATCCGCTCGATCACCGGCGAAGTGCAAACGGCACTTCCGGGCATCACCTTCGGCGCCAGCTTTCCGCGCTTGGCGGCGATGGCCGACCAGCTGGCGATCGTGCGATCCTACGCGTCCGGCCAAGGCGACCACACCTACAACATCGCGGCCGGCGGAGGCAACGTCCTCAAGGCGACCATGAGCGCTCTCTATGCTCGCGTCGCCGGCGTCAATCATCCACGCACCGGTATTCCCAACAACATCCTCGTCCTGCCCGAAGCGGTTCAGCCCGGTCTTCGGCTCCAGGGCAACTTCGAGACCGGCGCGCTTCCCACCCTGACAGCGTCCGGCGACCTCGGGCCGAGCTATCGCGCGTTCGATCCCAGCGGCAGCGGTGAAATCCAGCGCAACATGGAACTCCGCATCGGCGCCGACCGCTTCAACGACCGCCGCCAGCTTTTGAATCAATTTGACGCCATGCGCCGCGACCTCGACGACCGCGGCAGCATGGCCGGCGCTGACCGCTTTCAACAGCAGGCGTTCGACGTCATTAGCCGTGGCGTCGCGCAGGCGTTCGATCTATCGCGCGAGGATCCGCGATTAGTCGCCCAGTATGACACGAGCCGATTCTTCCGCAATGAAGATGTACAGCGCTATTACGATATGCGGAGAGCGTCTAATTTGCTTGGCAAGCAGATGCTGCTGGCGCGCCGATTGGTCGAAGCCGGCTGCGGGTTCGTCACTGTCAGCGATTGCGGCTGGGACATGCACGCCAACGAGAACAGCCCGCGCAACATGACCGCGCTCCCCTTGATGGCCGGGCAGGTCGATCACGCCGTCGCCACGTTTCTCGAAGATCTCAACGAACGTGGGTTGTCGGACAAGGTCCTGCTCGTCGTCACCGGTGAAATGGGCCGTACGCCGCGCCGCAACGGCAACGGTGGCCGCGACCACTGGGGCAACCTGACGAGCCTGCTCTTGGCCGGCGGCGGGTTGCGCATGGGCCAAGTCATCGGCCGGTCGGATCGCATGGCGTCCGTCCCCGCTACCGAACGCTTCGGCCCGCAGAATCTGCTCTCAACCGTGATGCACTTTCTCTTCGACGTCGGCGAAATCCGCGTCCAGCGCGACCTGGGCCGCGTCGCCAACGTGATCAGCGACGGTAACCCGATCACGGCGTTGCAGTAAGAAAAGTCGAATCAAGCTCGATAAGGTTTCCGATTCTTCGTTTAGCGTTCGCAATGCGCCACGCGAACGCTAAACGAAGACATAGATTTGCTACGCCATGATCTCGCGCACCACTCGGCCGTGAATGTCGGTGAGGCTGTAGTCGCGGCCGCCGTAGCGGAAGGTGAGGCGTTGGTGGTCGAGGCCCATGAGGTGCAGGACGGAAGCGTGCAGGTCGTGGTGATGGACGCGGTTGACGGCTGCGCGGGCGCCGGTTTCGTCGGTGGCGCCGACGCGTTGGCCTCCGCGGACGCCGCCGCCGGCGAGCCACATCGAGAAGCCGGCGGAGTTGTGGTTGCGGCCATCGGCGCCTTGACCCGCCGGGGTGCGCCCGAACTCGCCGCCCCAAATGACCAGCGTGTCTTCAAGTAGGCCACGCTGCTTGAGATCGGTGAGGAGGCCGCCGATCGGCTTGTCGATGGCGCCGCAGTTGGCGGCCAGCCGATTGCGAAGACCGCCGTGCATATCCCAGCCGCCCTGGCAGACCTCGACAAAGCGAACGCCGGCTTCAATGAAGCGACGAGCCATCAAGCATTGCCGGCCGAAGTTATCGGTCCCGCCGCCGCCCCCTGCCCTTCCGGCTCCCGCGCCACCACCACTGCCGATGCCGTAGAGGTCGAGCGTGCGCTGGTTTTCGCGGCTGATGTCCATCAGGCCCGGCACGGAGTTTTGCATGCGGAAAGCGAGTTCATAGGAATCGATCATTCCTTCGAGTTCGTTGTTGACTTGCTGCCGTTCGAGCAGACCGCGATTGAGCGACTGCAAGAGATCGAGCTGACGGCGTTGATCGGACGTCGTCTGTGGATTGTAGAGGTTGCCGATGCGCGCTTGCGATACCGGCGTGCCTTCGTAGCCGACGCGCGTCGCCTGATACGCGGCCGGCAGAAACGCGTTGGAGTAGTTTTGTGCGCCGCCCAGATTCGTCGGAGGGCTGATCGTGACGAAGCCCGGCAGATTCTGATTCTCGGTTCCGAGACCATAAAGGAGCCACGAGCCCATGCTCGGACGCGTGAAGCGGAACTCGCCGGTGTGCAGCATCAAGCACGATTGCGGATGGTTCGGCACGTCGGTGTACAAGCTATTGACGAGGCAGATGTCGTCGGCGTGAGCGCCCACGTTCGGGAAAAGCTCGGACATCATGAGCCGGCTTGTGCCATACGGACGGAATTCGTACGGCGGCCGCAGCAGGTTGCCCGGGTTGTTGAAGAGGTGGGGCTTGTAGTCAAACGTGTCCACATGCGTCGGACCGCCCGCCATGTAGAGCATGATGATTCGCTTCGCCCGAGCCGGGAAGTGCGGCTCCTTCGGCGCGAGCGGGTTGCGAGCGGCCGAGCCGTTCTGCGCTTGCGCATCCTGCGTGGCGAGTCCGGCGAGCGCCAGATAGCCGAAGCCACAGCCGGAGATCTGCAACATCTGCCTGCGAGTGAGGAACGAATTCATCGTGCGAACCTCCTAATGGGATTAGTCATCTTTTCAAGCTCCCCTCTCCCGTCGAGAGAGGGGTTGGGAGCGAGGGGAAAACGCGGCTACTGCCTGCCATTCCCTCACTCCTTGCCCCTCTCCCGGAGGGAGAGGGGTATCGGGAATTATTGTAGATACCGAAACTCCGCTGACGCCAGCAAAGTTTGGCATACTGCGGTCCATGCGGCCAGGCGTGTACCGCCCTTCTGCGTCGCGTTGAGGAAATCCAGCACCGCTTCGCGTTCTTTGGGCAACGCCGATCGCGAAAACGCGACGCGAAACGCAAAGTCCAATCGCTCCGGATCCTCAAGATTCTTTTCCAATAATCGGCTCGCGAACGCCTTCGACAGATCGAGCACCAGCGGGCTGTTCATCAGGTACAGCGCCTGCGCCGGCACTGTCGTCACTTCGCGCTGGCCGACGATCAGGCTCGGGTCGGCGACATCGAAAATTGCCAGCGACTCGGGCAGATTATTGCGAATGATGGGCAAGTAGATGCTGCGATATGGATTCTCCTTGATGGCAACGGCGGCTTTTTTCTTGGGCGCGATTGCGCCGGTCGCCGTCGACCGGTTGGGCGGCGTCAAGTTGATGCCGCCGCTGACGAACAGCATGCTGTCGCGTATTGCCTCGGCATCGAGACGGCGCGGCTGCGTGCGCCACCAGAGCCGATTGTCCGGGTCGGCCTTGAACGTGGCCGCATCATACGTGCTCGACATCTGATAGGCTCTCGTCAAAACGATGTAGCGAATCATCTTCTTGAACGACCAGCCGTCTTCCTGAAACTTCAGGGCCAGGTTGTCGAGCAATTCCGGATGCGTCGGCGTCTCGCCGTGCAGTCCGAAGTTGTCAACCACGCGGCTCAGACCTTGGCCGAACAGGTGCAGCCAGATGCGATTGACGACGACGCGCGATGTCAGCGGATGGTCTTTTTCCGTCAGCCAGCCGGCGAGTTCGAGCCGGCCGCTTTGCGAGCGATTGACCGGCTTGGTGTCGGGCGTCTTGGCGACGCTGAGGAAGCCGCGCTGCACGGCGCTGCCACGCTTTGTCGAATCGCCGCGAATGCAGATGGCGATGTCGGTAGCGGAGCCTTCGCGGATGCCCATGGCGTCGTCACCGGTTGATAGCTTGTGCAATCCGCCGCCTCCGCCTTTCTTGGCGCCCTTTGCCGCCGTGCCGCTCAGCATCTCCGAACTGTCGAAAATGCCTGCCAACGCGTAGTAGTCCTTCGTCGGAATCGGATCGAATTTGTGATCGTGACAGCGAGCGCAAATAATGGTCATCGACATGACGGCTCGACACGTGACGTCGAGTTGGTCGGCAACAAGGTCCATGCGATAATCGGGGTTGTTCTGCGCTCGCGGCTTGCTCGTCAATGCCAGGAAGCCCGTTGCGATCAGGTTCGTGTCTTTTTCCTTTGCGTCCTTGGCGGGCAGCAGATCGCCGGCGATTTGTTCGGTGATGAACCGGTTGTACGGCTTGTCGTCGTTGAAGCTCTTGATGACGTAGTCGCGATAACGCCAGGCGTGCGGGAACGCCGTGTTGTCGGCGTTGCCATTCGACTCGGCATATCGGGCGATGTCGAGCCAATAGCGGCCCCAGCGCTCGCCGAAGTGCGGCGACGCCAGCAGCCGATCGACGACTTTTTCCATCGCGTCGGATGACTGGTCGGCGACAAACGCGTCGACCTCGCTCGGCGTCGGCGGCAGGCCGATGATGTCCAGCGTCAGCCGTCGCAAGAGCGTCGCGCGATCGGCATCCTTGGCAGGCGTCAAACCCTTCGCTTCGATCTTGGCGAGCAGAAAACGATCGACGTCGCTTCGCGCCCAGCTGGCGTTCTTGACGGCCGGCGCCGGGTGCTTCTGCATCGGCTTGAACGACCAGAAGTTCTTGGCTTCCTCCATCGTGAGCTTCTTCCACGACGCGGTATCCGTGGTGCGCGGATCGGGAGCGCCCATCTTGATCCATTGCTCGAAGTCCGCGATGACGCTGGCCGGCAGCTTTTCCTTGGGCATCTTCAGGCCATCGTGCCGCAGGGCCTTCATCAGCAAGCTTTTGTCCGGATGGCCGGAGACGATCGCTGGTCCGGTTTCGCCGCCGGTGAGCAAGCCGGCTCGGCTATCGAGATAAAGGCTGCCCTTGAGCTTCGACGATTTGGCGGAATGGCATTCGTAGCAGTGAGTAACCAGCACGGGCCGAATCTTCGATTCGAAGAACTCGATGCCTTCGCGCGCCTGGACGATGGCGCCCTTCTGGGCTTGAGCGACACTGGGCCAAACCGCCGCTGCCAGCAGAGTGCAGAGCAAGAAGCCAAGGAGCTTGTTCATGGTCCCCATCCTCGTCGCCACCCAAAAAAGCCTTGGTCACAACATTATGGAACAGGTTATCAAGATATTAAACATTAAACACGCTGCATGCAAGGAGGTTCCGCGATTTTCTCGTTTCTGAGGCGGACACCGATCGTGTCGGAGCCGCAACGTCCTCGTAGGGACAGGCTGCCAGGTTGTCTCACACCGGTGTCCATCTCGCTTGGGGGACAATCTGGCAGCTTGTCCCTACACGAATCTGTTCCCTCGCCACAGCAAAGGAGCGACCAGGCGAAACCGCTTCCTGACTGTCCCGGCGCCGAGGCTTGCACCAAATTCGTTGCAAACCGTTGGCGATACGGTACAATCGCTTTAATCCAATCTATGGAGCCGCTCCCATGCGCTACCTTTTCATACTCGCCGCTTTGTTCCTGGCGTCTTCCGCTTTCGCCCAACAACCGACGCGGCCGCCGAACATTGTCTTCATCCTCGCCGACGACCTCGGCTGGACCGACGTCGGCTGCATGGGGACGAAGTACTACGAGACGCCCAACATCGACAAGCTGGCGGCGCGCGGGCTCAAGCACATGAGCTGGTATCATTCGCAAAACTGCACGCCGACGCGGGCCGCCATCATGACCGGCCAATACGCCCCGCGCACCGGCGTTTACACCGTCGGCTCGCTCGAACGCGGCGACCCCAAGGACCGCAAGCTGAACGTGCCGACCAACGTCACGCAACCGCCCATCGACCGCGTGCTCTTGCCCCAGGTCATGAAGGACGCCGGGTACGCCACCGCCATCTTCGGTAAATGGCACCTCGGCGAAATGGGCAAGTACCATCCCAGCAAGCGCGGCTTCGACGACGCCATCGTGTCCATGGGCAAGCACTTCGATTTCAACACCAATCCGAAGGTCCCGGTCCCCGCCGGCGCCTACCTGGCCGACTTCCTCACCGATCATGCCGAGAAGTTCATCGACAAGAACAAGGACCGGCCGTTCTTCCTGTACCTCTCGCACTTCGGCGTGCACACACCGTTGCAAGCGAAGAAGGAGTTGATCGAGAAGTACCAGAAGAAACCCGGCGTGGATGGCCACAACGATCCGGTGTACGCCGCCATGATCGAGAGCGTCGATCAGAGCGTCGGCCGCATCGTCGCCAAGCTCGAAGCGCTCAAGCTGACCGAGAACACCATCGTCATCTTCGCCTCCGACAACGGCGGCGTCGGCGGATACATGGCGGCCGGCATCAACGCTCGCAGCATCACCAGTAATCGTCCCCTCCGCGCCGGCAAGGGAACGCTCTACGAAGGCGGCTTGCGCGTCCCGTTCATCGTCGCCTGGCCGGGGCACATCCCGCCCGGCCGATCGACCGACGTGCCGGGCGTGCACGTCGATCTTCTGCCCACCTTCGTCGAACTCACGGGCAAAAAAGTGTTGCCCAAGCACACCCTCGACGGCGTCAGTCTCGCCAAGCTATGGAAAAACCCCGATACGAAAATTGACCGAGACGCCATCTACTTCCACTTCCCCGGCTACCTCGAAGCCGGCAAAGGCGCCAAAGCCGCCTGGCGCACCACCCCATGCGGCATGATGCGCAGCGGCGACTTCACCCTTTTGGAATACTTCGAGGACGGCCGCCTGGAACTCTACAATGTCAAAGACGACATCGGCCAGACCAAGAACCTCGCCAAGACAATGCCCGACAGAACGCGCGAGCTGCATCAAAAGATGATCGACTGGCGGCGCAACATCGGCGCCCACATGCCCACGTTGAAGAGATGAATGGCCCAAGAGAAAAGCGTCGTCGGTCCACGGCTTCATGCGGACCGTTTCTTGTTGATCAGCTTGACGATTTCCGGCACCAGTTCAGCAGGCACGATCATCATCGTCTGATTGTCATCATTCAGAGAGCGTTCGATTTCCGCGACTTGTTCGGCTTCGGTCATGTTCTCGTGGTGCTCCGCCAGCTGGGGTAATCCAGAATCGCGACTCCATCGCTGATCCCCTTTCGCAGATTCATTGCAGCGAGCCACCCACGGCGACGGTAGCCGGAATCCACTCGGCCTCGGAACACCGACGCCTGTCAGCAAATCAGGACGACCTCGGGCAGAAGAAGAACCTTGTCAAGATGATGGGAGAAGACGCGCGAATTGTACGAGAAGATGATCGCCTGGCGCAAGGACATCGGTCCTCAAATGCCGACGCCAAGGAACGCAAACGGCAAGTCAATCACGATTCCAACAATCGGAGGAGACTCGCCATGACCTGGGCACCCTGCTTTCAGTGCGGCGCCACCAAGTTCGGCGCGATCTTGCCCTCCGCTGGAGTAGAATACCGTCGTGCCCCCCTTAAACTGGAGTCGCGCGATGCGATCAGTCTTCTCCTTCATCACCGTTGTTCTGGCACTCCTCATCAACACCGCTTCGCTCGCGGCTCAACCGGCGCCTTGGTTCCGCGATGCGACCAAGGACTATGGGCCGATCGGCGGGGGCCAGCGGCGCTCGTTGATCTTGATGGCGACGGTTGGCCCGATCATATCTGCGATGGCAAGCTCTACAAAAACGACGCCGGTAAGCGCTTCATCGATGTCACCAAGGACTCCGGAGTCTCCGGCTCCGGGGCGGCCTGCGTCGCCGATGTCGATAACGACGGCAAGCCCGACTTCTATTTCTGCGGAGGGAACGTGCGGCTCTATCGCAACCTCGGCAACTTCAAGTTCGAAGACTGGACCAAGAAGATTCCGCCCAACAAGCACGCCCGTTCGCAGACCGCCGCCGTCGGCGATGTCGACGGCGACGGCAACGTCGATCTCTACGTCTCCAACTACGAGGACTGGAAGGATGACACCTATCCGTATCCGCATCTGCTCTATCGCAACCTCGGCGGCGATCGCGGCTTCGAACTCTGGTGGGAATCCAAGGGCGATCAGGTGCTGCCGGGACGCGGCGTCACCTTTCTCGATGTCGACGGCGACGGCAAACCCGAAATCTACGTGTCGAACTATCGCCTGGCGCCGAACTTCCTCTGGTTCTTCGACACCAGGTCGATTCTCAAAGATCGCGGCATGGAACTCGGCGCCGCGGGCAAGCCGGGACCGAAGATGCGCTACCCCAGCGGTGCGATCGTTCCCTGCTGCGGGCACACCATCGGAAGCTGCGTCGCCGATTTCGACAACGACACGCACCTCGACATCCTGGTCGCGAACTTCTCGCACCCGCCCGCTTACCAGAACCGCGTGCAGTTTCTCCGCAATGTTCCCCCCTCGCCCCCGGTGGGAAAGGGGAAGGGAGTGAGGGGGCGGCACTTCGAGGACATGGCCGACAAGGCGAAACTGCGCTGGCAGGAGAGCTATGCTGTCGCGGTCGCCGGCGATTTCGACAACTACGGCCTGGTCGACTTCTTCCTCACCACGGTCTATCCGGGAGACAAGAGCGTCCTCTACCGCAACCTGGGCGAGTGAAGATTCACCGACGTGACGAAAGCATCCGGCGTAACGACAGAGCAGACCTATCAAGCGGCCCTTGCCGACATTAACGGCGACGGGTTTCTCGATCTCGTCTCCGGCGGTAAGGTCTGGATCAACACGCTCGGCGAATCGTCCAAGCACAACTATCTCAAAGTGCGGTTGGAAGGCGCCGGTAAATGCAACCGCCTGGCCGTCGGATCGCGCGTCATCGTCAAAACGGGCGCGAAGACGTTCACGCGCCAGGTCGAAGCCGGCACCGACTCGGGCGCGCAGAACGATCTGACGCTCCACTTCGGCTTAGGGCTCCAGAAAGGCCCAGTTGACATCACCGTTCATTGGGCCGGCGGTGGCGTGACCACACGCAAGGCAGAAGTGAATCGGACTGTCAGCATGCGCAAGTCGTGACCGTTTTTGCGTTCGTAGGTCAGCCTTTCCTGCCTGACGGGCTTGACGAACCTACAGTCGGCCACGAACAATGGAAGTGCTCGCGAAACCCGCCCAGGAAGTGCCGAAATCGCCCGACGGCGTCGATCTATTTCTCAAAGTCTTGGCACATCACGAGGAAACCCATGAACACCCGCATCGGTCTTTGGTCCATGTTTAGCGCAGGGCTGCTCTTTGCCGGCTCGGCAACCGCCGACGCCCAGGTTCGAACCGTCAACTCCAATCTCTATCGCTCCAACCTGACCAAACCTGCCATCAAGCCGCTGTCGACGTTCAGGCCGAACAACGCCGGCTTCAACAACTATGTTCCCAACGCCAACGTCTTCGGCCTGTACCCCATTCCCTATGGCGTCAATCCCTACGGCTACAACCCCTCCGGCATCAGTTCCTACGGAGTTAACCCGTACGGCGTCAATCCCTATGGGTACAACCCTTACGGCATGAATCCGTATGGTTACAACCCTTACGGCGTGAACCCCTATGGCTACAACCCCTACAGCACGTACCAGGGCTTTTATCCGGGCGTGTTCAATCCGTACTTATACTTTCCCGGTGGATTCATCCCAGGCTTTTGAGCCGATCCACTACAAGCCGGAAGCGTAAGCGGCGGGCCCTCGCTGAACCCGTCGCTGACGCTTCCGGCTCGCAAATACAGTGCTCATTTTCGTTGCTTGAGGAGTTCCAGCATCGCGTCGCCCATCGAATGGCCGATGCGCGTGAACCAGATGGCGCTGCCG
>Ga0194132_10003835_pt1 | contig 26211 bp, 32 predicted proteins | sample TA2KigOf80mmetaG_FD_148612 | JGI IMG/M metagenome (GOLD analysis project Ga0194132, IMG submission 148612) | Freshwater microbial communities from Lake Tanganyika, Tanzania - TA2015054 Kigoma Offshore 80m | ecosystem: Environmental > Aquatic > Freshwater > Lake | place: Tanzania: Lake... | reverse complement strand
TATTAAGTTTCTTTATTACGCAATTAAACTATCTTTAATTGTTATTTAAACTAAGTTTATAGTCACGCGTTAAAGGCTTTCTATAATAATCTTAATTATTTAAAAAATTATATATTATTTCTGATTACTTCGATTAAAATTAATATTAAATCCATATTTTTTATTTAAAGTGATTAATAAGATAGGTCTATTGTTAACGTATTTATAGCATTTTTAGGTTTGTTATTTGTTATTATTTTTAGAATATAATTTAATATTTTTTCTCTATTTAAATGTTTATTGTTACAAAAAGATTTTGAATTTTAAATCAATTTAAAATTAATCAATTTATTTGATATTGATTAATTAAATTCTAATAGAGCATCAACATGTCTCTTTGAGCTTTCTTGAAGAGCTTCAATATCATATCCACCCTCAAGAATAGAAACCACTTTTCCATTACAAAAAAACTTTGATAATTCTAAAGTTCTCTTTGTAAGTTTATAGAAATCCTCAGACTCTAAATTAAGCTGAGCTAATGGATCATTCTTATGAGCATCAAAACCCGCAGAAAATAATATAAATTCAGGTTTAAATATTTTAATTTTATTTAAGACTTTTTCATAGGCATTAAGATATTCTTCTGAGTCTGTTCCTGCTGTTAAAGGAATATTTAAGATATTATTAAATTTGCCTGTTTCTTTTTCAGATCCAGACCCTGGATAATATGGATATTGATGTGTTGATATGTAAAGAACTTTGTCATTACTATAAAAAATATCTTGAGTTCCATTGCCATGATGTACATCAAAATCAATAATTGCAATTTTTTTTAATTTATATTTATCGATTAAGTAGTTTGCTCCAATTGCTACATTGTTGTAGATGCAAAAACCCATTGCTTTATTCTTTTCAGCATGATGACCTGGAGGTCTTACAGCACAAAAAGCATTTTTAAATTCTTTGTTTTGAACGCCATCGATTGCTGCTATAACACAACCAACCGCATCTAAAGTTGCATCTTTACTCCCAGGTGAAATCACCGTGTCACTGTCAAGAAAAGATAGTCCATTTTGTGGAAAAGAATTTTCAACAAAATTTATGTAATCTTTGGAATGAGTCTTAATTAATAAAGACTTTTCAAATTTTGAAGGTTTTTTCCATACGAAATTGTTGTTATCATTTTTTTTAAAGTTTTCTATTATGGATGTCACACGGTCAATTTTTTCAGGATGTCCATTACCAGTATTATGATATTGGAATGTATCTGAGGTAATTAAGCCAGTTTTCATTTAAAATAATTTTCTAAAATGTTTAAATAAATTTTAGTTAAATTTTTTAAATCTTTTAATGATACTGTTTCATCCACTTTGTGCATTGTTTTACCAACTAAACCAAATTCTAAACAGGGAGCTATTTTTTTTATAAATCTTGCGTCAGAAGTACCACCAGTTGTTGTAAACTTAGGTTTTATTTTAGTGATCTTTTTTATAATATTTTGAATCATGTATGTTGTTTTATTTGGTTTAATAAGGAAGGACTCTCCAGAAACAACATATTCAATTTTATATCTTGTTTTATTTTTTTTACTTATTTTGTTGAAAATTTTATTGAGTTTTTTCTTGATTGAGTCAGAAGTATGTTTATTGTTAAATCTAATATTGAAAGTTGCATTGGCTAATCCTGGAATAACATTGTCAGCACTATTATCTATATTAATTTTAGTCACTTCTAAATTTGTGGGCTGAAAATCTTTGGTTCCTTTATCAAATATTATTTCTTTTAATTCCTTTAAAATCTGTATAAGAATTGTTGAAGAATTTTTTGCTTTGTGAGGGTACGCTACATGACCTTGTACACCTATCACAGTAAGTTTGCCTGTAATGCTGCCTCGACGACCAACTTTAATCATTTCTCCTAATTTATTTGGATTAGTTGGCTCTCCGACTAAACAAAAATCTATTTTTTCTTTTTTATTTTTTAAATATTCAACTACTTTTTTGGTACCGTTAATTGCAACACCTTCCTCGTCACCAGTAATTAATAAGCTTATTGAACCGTTAAAATTTTCATTTGTATTAACAAAACTACTAACGGCTGAAATGAAAGCTGCGACTGAACTCTTCATATCATTTGCACCACGTCCTATTAAATAGCCATTTTTAACAATAGGTTTAAATGGATTAACTGTCCAATCCTTCAAAATTCCTGGAGGTACTACATCTAAGTGACCTGCATAACAAAAATTCGGGCTTTTATTACCAAGTCGAGCGTAAAGGTTTTTTACGTAAAAATTATTTTTATCCTTAAATTCCAAAATTTGGGTTTTAAAACCAAGTAAAATTAATTTTTTTTCAACAAATTTCATTATACCAGCATCTACTGGCGTGACAGTTGGAAATTTAATTAGCTCTTTAGCTAATTGAAGTTCATTAAAAATTTGCATCAATTTATTCTCTTAAAATATCGTTAATAGATATTTTTGATCTTGTCTTCTCATCAACTTTTTTAATGATCACAGCGCAGTAGAGAGACGGTCCTTTGCCATCTTTAGACGGTAAATTACCAGGTACTACAACCGAATAAGGTGGAATTTTCCCAAAAATAATTTCTCCTGTATCTCGATAAATAATTTTTGTAGATTGTCCAATGAACACACCCATAGATAGCACAGATCCTTCTCCGACAATAACTCCTTCGACAACCTCAGATCTTGCTCCGATAAAACAATTATCTTCAATAATGGTTGGGTTAGCTTGCATTGGCTCGAGTACTCCGCCAATTCCTACACCTCCTGAAATGTGGCAATTTTTTCCAATTTGTGCACAAGATCCAATTGTAACCCAGGTATCAACCATCGTTCCCTCATCAACGTATGCTCCAATATTTACAAATGAAGGCATTAAGACAACATTTTTACCTATAAAAGACCCATGACGTATCACACCATTCGGTACCATTCTAAAACCAGCCTTTACATGTTCTTCTCGTCCCCAACCAGCTGTTTTACCTTTAATTTTATCCCACCAAGTTGCATATGGCCCAGTCAATGTTTGCATTTCATTTATTTTAAAACTTAACAAAATTGCTTTTTTAATCCATTGATGAACTACCCATTGATTGCCTTTTTTTTCAGCAATCCTAAGCTTACCTTTATCAACAAGATTTATGGTTTCCTTAATAGCATTGATAATAGAATTATCAGATTTATTATTAATTTGTTCTTTGTTATCCCAAGCTGAATTAATTATGTTTTCAAATTCATTCACAATTTTATTTAATTATTTTTAATTATATTAACTGACTGTAAAAAACCATACAAACTTTTAATTTTATAATCAATATAAAGTTTGTCCGAATCTTTTTTTGCAAAACTTTCATCATTTTCTAACCAGCAAGTTTTCATACCTAAATTTTTAGCTTGTTCTAAATTATGAGCAATATCCTCAATTAAAATTGATTGATATGGGTTGATGTCAAATTTTTTAATTAGTTTTTTATAAGGTTCCAAATGAGGTTTTGGAATAAAGCCTGCATCTGTAATATCAAACGCACCATCAAATAATCCATCAATCCCTAATTGTTTAGTTATATTTTTAACATGGGCATGTGATCCGTTAGTGAAAATTATCTTTTTTTCCTTAATTTTGATTAACTCATTTCTTAATAATTCATCTTTAGGAAGCCAGCTAATGTCAATGTCATGAACAAATTCTAAAAATTCTTGGGGATCTATATTATCATGGTTCATTAGACCAGAGAGAGTTGTACCATATTCATAAAAATACTTTTTTTGCATTTCTTTAGCTTTTTTGAGATCTATATTAAATTTTTTAGAAATAAATGAAGACATTTTTTTATCAACCTCAGCAAAAACTTTTGTTTGACCACTATAAAGAGTATTATCAAGATCAAATATCCAATATTTTATATTTAATAAATCTTTCATTTTCTAATCAATGTTCCAGATCCTTTATCTGATAGTAACTCAAAAAGAATAGAGTGATTTTTCCTACCGTCAATAATAACTACTCCTTTTACACCATTGGAAGCCACCTCTAGGCAGTTATTAACTTTTGGGATCATCCCTCCAGTGATGGTTTCATTATCTATTAATTTTTTAATAGATAATGAATTTATTTCAGGAATTAGTTTTTTATTTTTATCTAATACACCCTCAACATCACTTATAATTATTAATCTTCGAGATTTTAATTTAATTGCAATAGAGGCAGCTGCAGTATCTGCATTTATATTATAGGTTTGGCCATCATGATCTAATCCCAAAGGAGCAATTACAGGTAATTTTTTTTCATTAATAATTTTATTGATTATATCTTTATTGATGTCAGTTGGCTTGCCTACAAAGCCAAGTTCTTCATCTTCTTTCACAACAGTTATAATATTATTTTCTTTAGTGGTAATCCCTATGCTATTGCAAGATAGTTTTTTTAGCGCTCCAACTATTTCACTATTAAATTCAATTAAAACTTCTTCTACTAATTTAATTGTATCTTTGTCAGTAACCCTAAGTCCTTTGATAAAGTTACTTTTTATGCCATTCTTATTAAGCTTATTGTTAATTCTTTTCCCACCCCCATGAACGATAATTGGTCTAAATCCAAGTTTGTTTAAAATTGCTATATCATTGATGAAAATATTAAATAAATTATCATCTTCCATGATGCTACCGCCGCATTTAATAACTATGAATTCGTCACTATATTTTTTTAGGTATTTTTTGACTTCTTCAATCGAAGGTCCCTGTAAGGGTAGAATTTTTTTTAACAATTCTTCTTTGATTTCCAACATTTAAGTTGTTTTAACTGTAGTTCTTTTCATAATAAAGATTTGTTGAGCCATAGTTAAGACGTTATTTATAGTCCAATAAATCACTAGCCCCGCTGGAAAAGGGGCCAAGATTACGGTTAGAAAAAGTGGAAAAAACAAAAATATTTTTGCCTGTATAGGATCAGTTGGTGCAGGGTTTAATTTTTGTTGGATAAACATTGTTATACCCATAGCAATTGGCCATGCGCCAATTATTAAAAAAGATGGAACATCATATGGTAATAAACCAAATAAATTAAATAATGAAGTTGGATCTTTTTCTGACAAATCTTTTATCCAGCCATAAAAAGGCATCTGTCTCATTTCGATAGTTACAAATAAAACTTTATATAGTGCAAAAAACACTGGAATCTGAACTATAATAGGTAAACAACCAGACATTGGATTTACTTTTTCTTTTTTGTACAGACTCATCATTTCTTGCTGAAATTTTATTTTATCATCTTTATGCAACTCTTTTAGTCTTGCCATTTCAGGTTGAAGAGCTTTCATTTTTGCCATACTTCTGAATGAAAAATTGGCTAAAGGAAAAAATGCCAAACGAATGCAAATAGTGATTGCAATAATGGCCAAGCCGTAATTACCTAAAAGATTAAAGAAATAATCTATACCAAAAAATAAAGGCTTCGTTATGAAATATAAATATCCCCAATCAATAACTAGATCAAATTTATTTATATCCAGACTCCTTGCATATCCGTCAATAATATTTACTCTTTTAGCAGCAACAATTATTTGGATTTCTTCCTCAATACTTGAATTTTTTTTAAGCTCAAGTGGTTTAGTTACAACAAAATTTACTCTAAATTTATTTTGATAATCAAATGTAGTCTTAAATTCTCTTCCTTTAGAGGGGATTAATGAGGTAATCCAATACTTATCTCCAATACCAACCCACCCGTTTTGTGCAGTTTTACTAAACTTTTTTTCTTTAATATCTTTATATTTCTCCTCAATCAATTCTCCATCAAGATCAGCAATTAAACCCTCATGAAGAATATAAAAGTTAGATATTTGTGGAATTTTATTTCTTATGATTTGTCCATATGGATAAAGATCATAAGTTTGATCATTTGAATTAATTACTCTTTGTTTGATAGTGAATAGGAAATTATCATCTAAAAATATTTCTTTTTCAAAGATAATACCCTGGTTATTTGACCATGATAATGTAATTGGTGACTGATCTGTTAGTTTTTGATTTCCTGATATAGACCAAATTGTATCAGAATTTGGCATATCAATGTTTTTATCATTGGTTACAAATCCACTCTCTACTAAGTAACCTTCTTCTATATTTCTTGGACTTAAAAGATTTACTTTTTCTTTAGTATTAAGGCTGACATTATATTCTTTAAATGTAAGATCATCTATTGTAGCACCTTTTAAAGAAATAGATCCTATAATACTTTTATTTTCAAATTGGACTCTAGCAGTTTGATTAAGTGCTTCTTCTCTTGAGATTTGAACTATATCTTCTTTTTGTTCTAAACTAGGTGCGTCAGTACTTTGTTCAACTTTGGTTTGATCATTTAAATTTTTTTTTACTGTCACTGGATCTTGCTGAAAAAACAAAGAATAAAAAATTATAACTGCCGCTGACAAAGATATTGCTGTAATAAGGTTTTTGGTTTCCATTATTTTTTATTTTTGATTTCTTTAATAACAGGATCAAAACCTTCACCACCACCTAAAAATTTAATTGGGTGACAGGATATAATCCTTTTAAAACTTTTAAATAAACCTTTTCTTAAACCACAAATTTTTATAGCTTCAATAGAGTATTCCGAACATGTTGGTAAGTATCTGCAAGAATGTCCTATAAATGGACTAATTAAATATTTATAGCTTTTTATTATTTTAATTAAAATACTTGTGACCATGTTCATTATCCAATTTTTTTAAAATCCTGAAATAGAGTTTCTTTTATTTTTGCAAAGTCATTATCTAACATGGTTGGCTTAGCAATAACAAGGTATGAATAATTAAATTTTAAAGATATTTTTTTTACCATTTCATTTAGTATATTTTTTAATCTTCTTTTAATTTTGTTTCTTTTAATTGCATTACCAATTTTTTTTTTTGTAACAAAACTAATATTTAACCTATTATTCTCTTTTAGGTTTAAGTTACCAAAAAATATTGTTACATATTTGTTTGAGATCTTTTTTTGTTTTAAAAGATTTTTGAATTCTTCTTTTTTAGAAAGAGCAAGTATTTTGCTTTTCATTTACTTAGGCTTATTTTCTTTTTTTTCTAGTAGCGCTTGAGGATACTGTTAGATGTTTTCTACCTTTATTTCTTCTTCTTTTGAGGAGTTTTTTTCCACCATGAGTTTTCATTTTTGAACGAAACCCATGTTTTTTAAGTCTTTTGACTTTTTTTGGTTGCCAGGTTCGTTTCATTGAATATTTTAAATTTTTTTATTAAATTTTGCCTCTTATAATAATTAAATATATAAATAGCAATCGTAAGATTTATTATTATCACAATAATTAATGAAAAAAGTAGATAAAATTAAAATATTTATAGGTTTACTTTATTTCATTGCTGTTTGCTTATTTCTTTATTTTTTATTTTCTAAATTTACCATTAAAGAAATTACTAGCTACGAGTTTATCAAAAATAATAGAGATTATTTTTTTGATATAAGACAATCAAATATATTTTTACTATCAATTTTTTTTATACTTTTTGTAATTCTATGGGTTATAGCTGGAGGATTTGGAACACCGGTTGCTTTTTTTGCAGGATTTATTTTTGGAAAATGGTTGGGTCTATTATTCTTAACTATCGGCATGTCAATAGGCGCAACAAGTTTATATATTCTGGCAAATTTTTTTTTAAAAGAACTAATAAAAGAAAAATTTTTAAATAAATTTGAAAGATTAGAGTCTAAATTTAAAAAATCAGAATTTTTTTATTTATTAATTTACAGGTTTATTGGAGGTATTCCTTTTATGATATCAAATGTTATTCCATGCATATTTAATGTAAAAATTTATAATTTTTTTTGGTCAACATTAATAGGAATTATTCCATCAAGTTTTATATTAACTTCGATTGGTAGTGGACTTGAAAAAATTATAGATCAAAATTTAGAAGCACCTACTTTGATAAATATTATCACTACTCCAGATATTTATATTCCATTATTTTTTTTTGGATTTTTGATTCTATCAACATTTTTTTTAAGAAAGTTTTTTTACAAAAATTAATTATGGTGCTCCCACCCTGTACTGACCAGGGAATTAGTCATTACCAATGACTTGATATACCATTTATCTATAGGAGCAATTTAAGCAAATTGTCTTTTATTCACATTAAAGCATTTTTTTCAAAATATTGCCTTAATTTTTTAATAAATATGATTTATATTTATTTAATAAATTTTATGGGTATTCATTACGATTATAAATCTACTAGAGGCAATAAGCTAATGGAAAAGCAAGCTAAAAGAGAAAAAAAGCTTGCCGAAAAAAAAGCTAAACGGTTAGCTAAACAAGATCCAAAAAAACTTGAAACATTTAAAGAAAAGGCTTTAGATGTATCGCAGCCTATTACTTTAGACTTTCTAACTAATCCTAATAAAGAATGAGTATTAGAGATAAAAATGAGCAATTAAGTATTGCTTTAAGGAAAAATTTAAAAAAAAGAAAACTCTTTCAAAAGAAGATTAAAAAGAAAACTAAATAATGTCAGTTCTTTCCGATAAGTGGATAAGAAAAATGTCCAAAGAAGAAGGAATGATTTCTCCATTTGAGGAGAAACAAGTTAGAGGAGATAGTATTTCATATGGTTTATCCTCATTTGGATATGATGCAAGAGTTGCGGATGAATTTAAAATATTTACTAATGTAAATTCAGAGGTTGTTGATCCAAAAAATTTCAAAGCAACAAATTTTGTAACTAAGAATGTTGCAGAGTGCATTATCCCACCAAATTCATTTGTATTAGCAAGAACAGTTGAAAGGTTTAAAATACCAAACGACGTGTTAGTAATTTGTTTAGGAAAATCTACTTATGCAAGATGTGGAATAATAGTAAATGTCACTCCACTGGAGCCAGGATGGGAAGGCTATGTAACACTTGAGTTTTCTAATACAACACCTTTGCCAGCAAAAATATATGCTAATGAGGGAGTTGCTCAGTTCATTTTTTTAAAAGGAAATGAAAAGCCGGAAGTGACTTATGCTGACCGAAACGGAAAGTATATGGGTCAAACTGGAGTAACATTGCCTAAAGTGTAACATGCAAAAATTGGAGATTTTTGGTGCAAACAAGCTCAAGGGAAAAATTAAGATATCAGGTTCTAAAAATGCATCTTTAGCAATTTTAGCTGCAACACTTTTGTCAAATAAAAAAATATTTTTAAAAAATTTACCAAAAGTAAGAGATATTGAAACAATGATAAGTTTACTAAAGTCATTAGGTTCAAAAGTAAATTTTACTCATAAAAGTTTAATTATAGATAATTCTGATCAAAATAAGAAAATCGCTTCTTACAATCTAGTAAAAACAATGCGTGCAGGAATATTGGTTCTTGGACCTTTATTAGCAAAATTTGGTTCAGCAAAAGTTTCTTTACCAGGTGGATGTGCAATAGGAACAAGACCAATTGATATTCATTTGAATGCCTTAACTAAACTTGGCGTAAAATATAAAATTTTTCAAGGTTATGTTCTTGCAACAGCACCAAAAGGATTAAAAGGATCTAAAATTCGTTTTTCAACCATATCGGTGGGTGCTACTGAAAATTTAATTATTGCTGCAAGTTTTGCAAAGGGAGTCACCGTTCTTTCAAATTGTGCTATCGAACCTGAAATAAATGATTTAATTAATTTTTTAAATCAAATGGGTTGTAATATTCAATGGATTTCTAAAAGAACTATTAAAATTAAAGGTGTTTCAATGGTCAAAGAAACTAATTATTCAGTGATGTTTGATAGAATTGAAGCTGGTACGTATTTAATCGCAGCAGCAATTACCCAAGGAAATTTCAAAATACAAAATGTTGTTCCAAATATTCTCAAAACTGAAATTAATACTTTAAAAAAAATAGGTGCAAAAATTAAAGTTAAAAAACAAGAAATTCACATTATTGGCAGTAAAAAAATTAAAAATTTGAACATTCGAACAGCACCATATCCAGGGTTTCCTACTGATTTACAGGCCCAAATTATGGTACTACTTTGTAAAGCTAATAAAAAATCTTTTATTGAAGAAAATATATTTGAAAATAGATTTATGCATGTTGCAGAATTAAATCGAATGGGAGCTAAAATTTTAACAAATGGAAACAAAGCTATTATAGAGGGTAATACTAAATTTATGGCCGCAGAACTGATGGCAACCGATTTGAGAGCATCTGTTTCACTTATTTTAGCAGCTCTTACTGCTAGAGGTAAATCGGTAATTAATAGGATTTATCATCTTGATCGAGGTTATGAGAACATAGAAAAGAAATTGAAAAATGTAGGTGCAAAAATTAGACGGGTTAATTAATGGAAAAGAAATATTTAGCAAAAATAATAGCAACTGATGGCGAAGGTTTGCAAATGATTTCTGCCTGCTGTGCTGGGGGAAAAGTTAAAATTGCTGACATCAAATATCTTAAATCTAATAAGATCTTTTTATTTTCAATTGAGAGAAATAAAGTTGAAACTCAACAACAGGATAAAAAAATCATTAGTATTTGTAAATTTGACTATATAGATAAGGTTAAATCTAAAAATCTTGATCAAAAAAAAGTAGACTTGGTCTTAGAATTATTAGCGATAGATTATTTAAAGAATAGTGACAAGTTTGAAATTAACTTATTTTTTCAAAATAATGCTCATCTCTCTTTAAGCACTGAAGTAATTGAGGCAAGATTAGAGGATCAAAACGAAATAAGCTGAATAATGAAAATATTAAAAAATACTAGTAAAAATTTTGATAAAGTTTTAGATAAATTATTATCTCAAAGAATAAATAAACTTAAATTTAATTCAATATCAGTCGCTAACATTATTCAGGATGTAAAAAAAAATGGCGATAAAGCTTTATTAAGATATGAAAAAAAATTTAATAAAAATTATACGATAATTCCAACTGAAAATTATATTAAAAAATCAATAACTTCATTGGATAAAAAAGTAAAGCAAGCAATTGATCTTGCTTATAGTCGAATTTATAAATTTCATTCTTTACAAAAATTTAAAAATATTTCTTATATCGATAAATTTAAAAATAAATTAGAATATAAATATTTACCAATAGAATCTGTTGCAATTTATGTGCCGGGATCTTCAGCCGCATATCCTTCGAGTGTATTAATGAATGCAATTCCAGCAATTATTGCTGGTGTTAAAAGAATTATAATGATTAATCCAGGTTATAAAGGAAAACAAAATTCAGCAGTTTTATATGCTGCACGAAAATGTAAAATTAAAGAAATTTATTCTATTGGTGGACCGTCGGCAATCGCAGCGGCCGCATACGGAACTAATAAAATTAAAAAAGTTAATAAAATAGTTGGTCCTGGAAACGCTTATGTTACTGCTGCAAAAAAAGAAGTTTTTGGAGATGTGGGGATTGAAGGAATGATTGCGGGTCCGAGTGAAATTTTAATCGTTTGTGATCAGTTTTCTAATCCGGAATGGGTCGCAAGTGATCTTATAGCTCAAGCAGAGCATGATCCTTTAGTCCAATGTATTTTAATATCAAAAAATAAACAATTTATTAAAAAAGTAAAATTAGAAATTACAAAACAATTTAAAGAAATTCCAAGAGCTTCAATAATTAGGAAAAGTTTAATCAAAAATGGCATTTTAATTTATTTAAATTCCGATAAAAAAATTATTGAAACTGTAAACAAGATTGCACCTGAACATTTAGAGTTAAATGTACAAAATTATAAATCGATTGTTTCAAAAATAAAAAATGTTGGCTCGATTTGTTTAGGAAAATATGCGGTAATGGCAATGACAGATTATAACATTGGATCTAATCACGTATTACCCACAAATGGCTCTGCTAAATATTCTAGCGGAATAAGTGTGAATGAATTTTATAAAAGAATTTCTTATATAAACTTATCAAAAAAGGGCATTGAAAGTCTTGGTCCATCAGTTATAACTCTTGCAAATTATGAAGGGTTAGTAGCGCATGCTGAATCTGTAAAAAAAAGAATTAGGAGATGATATTTGTCAAAACAAGACTTACTCGAATTTAAAGGAAAAGTTATAGACTTACTTCCGAATGCGATGTTTAGAGTTCAACTAGAAAATGGACATACAGTTACAGCTCATACAGCCGGAAAGCTAAGAAAAAATAGAATTAGAGTTTTACAAGGAGACAGTGTAACAGTAGAAATGACTCCTTACGATCTTACTAAAGGTAGAATAATCTTTAGAGGTTAATTATGGCTGAGTAGCTCAGGAGTAGAGCAGAGCCCTGAAAAGGCTTGTGTCGGGAGTGCGAATCTCTCCTCAGCCACCATTATAATTTTTAATCTTGAAATTAATTAAAAAGAAATTAGTTTTATTGTATAAATAATCAACTAAAGGATAAACAAATAAGATGAGTACATTAAAAGGAACTGTAAAATGGTTTAATGGTAAAAAAGGCTTTGGCTTTATCGAGCGAGACGATAAAGAAAAAGATGCGTTTGTTCATGCATCTGCTGTTAAAGCAGCTGGTATGCGTTTTCTAAACGAAGGAGATAAGTTGGAATTCACATTAGAAGATGGTCCAAAAGGTCCTTCTGCGGTTAATCTAAAAAAAATAAGCTAATTAATATTTTATATTATAAGGGTGTTTTATCTTTAAAACTGGATAGGCACCCTTTTTTTAATCTTGAATAATCTTGATTTCAGTCTAAAAGACTTTTTATGATAATAAATGTAATGTACAAAAACGCATCAAAAAAAACTCATAGAGTCTATTTCCATAGCCTATAGGCTATTTATTTATAATATAATTTTTAAATCCACATAAAATAATATAAAAAACTAGTAAGAGCCCCTGTGGTGAAATAGTAATCACGCGAGTTTGTGGAACTCGAGTTTTTGGTGCGATTCCAAGCGGGGGTACCAAAAAAATGAATAAAGAGAAAAAATTAATCCCTGGATTACCCTCAGGATTTGAAGATCGATGGAGCCAAAAATTACTTCTTAAAAAAAAGCTTTTAAAAGTCATAGAGGAGAATTTTGTTAAATTTGGTTTTGATCCACTAGAAACTCCGTCGTTCGAAATTAGCGAAAATATAGGATCCTTTCTTGCGGAGGATGAGAGTAATCCTATGTCTGATGTATTCTCTTTTGAAGATGGAGATAAAAATATTACTCTACGATATGATCTTTCAAGTCCTTTAGCAAGATTTGTGGCTCAAAATTACCAAGAATTACCATCTATTTATAAACGCTATGCAATTCAAAACGTTTTTAGAAATGAAAAAGTAGGTAATGCACGATACCGAGAATTTACACAGGCAGATTGTGATATTGTTGGTAACGTAAACCCAGCCCAAGCGAATGCCGAACTATGTAACTTGATAGCAAGTACTTTAATTGCCTGTGGTCTAAATAAAGATCAATTTACAATTAATGTAAGTAATCGAAAAATTGTTCAAGGTTTAATTGAAGAGCTGAAGATTTCCGAAGAAAAGAGGATAAAAGTTATGCGTGCTATTGACAAATTAGACAAACCTGGTTTTGGGTTTAGAGGGGTTGAGGAACTTTTAAAAAAGCAAAGAAAAGATGTGAGTGGAGCAATTACAAAAGGCGCAGATTTAAATGATGAACAAGTTTTTAAAATCATAAATTTTTTAAAAATAAATGATTTAACAGAATTAAAAAAGATACTTAAAAATCCTGTGTCTCAAGAAGGTATAAAAGAGATTGAAAATTTGTTTGAAATTTTAAAGTATGGCGGATGCGCAGATCAAGTTAAAACGAACTTTACGGTAGTAAGAGGACTGACATATTACGATGGTTTCTGTGTTGAAACTAATTTAAATTTTAAAACAAGAAATAAACAAGGTAAAGAAGTAGACATCGGCAGTATTTGTTCTGGAGGCCAATACAACAAACTTATCTCAAGGTTTAAAGGGATTGATATTCCTGTTACAGGAGTAAGTATTGGCGTAGATCGATTATTATTTGCTTTAATGCAACTCGATCAAATTAAAGTAAATGAACAAAAACCAGTAATTATCTGTGTCATGGAGGAAAAATATTTAAAAAATTACTATGATATTTTAAATATTTTAAGAAAAAATAATATCAATTCAGAAATATTCCTAGATAATAAGAAAAATCTTGGAAAGCAGTTAACTTATGCAAATAAAAGAGGATGTCCAGTTGCAGTTATTTGTGGGGAAAGTGAATTTAAAGATAATACCGTGACCCTTAAAAATCTTTTAGCTATTAAGGGTGAAAATAATCAGATTACAGTTCCAAGTGAGAATTTAATTAATGAAATTAAAAAGTTTATCTGAAAAAATTCTAAAATCTGTAAAATCCAAAGGATTTAAGTATATAGAGCTACCATCAGTGATTGAGTCAAATCACATCGTTCAAAGATCAGGTGAAAACTTTAGAAAATTAATATTTTCTTTTACTGATCAGAATGGCAATGAATTATGTCTTAGGCCAGATTTAACAATTGTATCTTGTTTAAGATATTTAGAAAATAATTTAAAAGGTAAAGAAAAGATATTTTATTATGGTCAAGCTTATAGAAAATCGCAAGATAAAAAAAACTCTATCATTAGAAATCAAATAGGTTTTGAGATCATCGGATCACAACATGAAAAAAATGATGATAAAGAAATTATTTATACCTCTATAAAAACGCTTAAAGGTATAAAATATTCATCTGGAGTTTTGACTATAGGTAATATTGAAATATTTAACCTTCTTTTATCAAAATTAGATATTCCAAAAAGATGGCGATTGAGGCTCTCAAGACATTTTTGGAGAGAAAATTATTTTAATGATTTGTTAAAGAGATTAGAAACAAACTCGGATGTTGATCCAACAATCGTTGAAGTAGATCAAAAACGTTACTTTAAAATGTTAAGAGATGATCATTCTATTATTGTTGCGGGAAGGTCAATTGGAGAAATTTTAAAAAGATTTAATGATAAAATTAAAGATCCAAGAAGAATTAGCAAAGGTCAAAAAGTTTCAAAAATTATTAAAGATTTTTTAAAAATTAAATGTCCAATTAATCAAGCGGCAAAAAAAATAAATAGTTTTTTTGAAAAAAAAAAAATTAATTTAGTAGTTGATCAAAAATATTTCCCAATTTCAAATAACAAAATTTTAAAACTAAACGTAATATTTTCAGCTTCTTTTGGAAGACAGCTTGAATATTATACAGGGATGGTTTTTAAAATTGATATAAAATGTAATTCAAAAATTAAAAATATAATTAATGGTGGCAGATATGATAACTTAATTTTAGACCTTGGTGCTAAAAAAAAAATTCCAGCAGTTGGAGCAGCTTTAAATCTATAATTGTTATGAATGATATAATTAATATAGGAATTCCAAGTAAAGGCAGACTCAGAAAAGATGTTTTAAAGCTTTTAAAAAAAAAACAATTAAATTTAATTTCTGAGCGTGGTAAAAGAGATTTGTTTGCATCTGTCAAAAATCATAAGAATATTAAAGTAGTTTATTTGCACGCTAGAGAAATCGTACAAAGACTCGGAGATGGTTCTCTAGATTTGGGTTTTTCAGGATATGATTTATTCAAAGAAAGTGAGATTAATACTCAAAATAATATTAATGTAGTAAAGAAATATGGCTTTGGGAAAGCAACCTTGGTGATTGGCATTCCTGATATTTGGATTGATGTTCAGACAATTGCAGATTTAGAGGAAATTGCTTTTCAATTTAAAGATCTAAAGAAAAAAAGACTGAGAGTTGCTACAAAATATCCTAATCTTACAAGGGAATTTTTATTTGCAAGAGGTGTTACTCAGTTTGAAATAGTTGAAAGTTTAGGTGCTACTGAAACTTATCCTTTTACTGGGTCTTCAGAAATTATTTCAGACATTACATCCACAGGAGAAACCTTAAGAGCTAATAATTTAAGAATTTTAAAAGATGGACAAATATTAAAATCAGAAGCTTGTATGATGATTTCAAAGTCAGCTTTAAAAAATATCGGTATTCAAAAGATAGTTAGATTACTTTCTAAGGATTGAGTTTATAAAATAATCTTAATTATATTATAATTTTTTAATAATTAAATATCTTAATTAATTTATTTACTGTAAAATAATATTGTGAATAGCACTTTATTAATTTTATTAGTTATACTTATTTTAATCACGTTGGGTATTTTGTACCTCATTTTAAGATATAAACAAAAAAATAATAATAGAGAATTTGAAGAAATAGTAAATCTAAATACAGAAATTGTAAAATTAAAAGAGTCCCTAAATGTTACAATTAATAATTCATTAGGTTCAATGTCGACATCATTTAACGCTTTATCTACTGGAGTGACAAAAGATATGACCGAGGCATTAACTAAGGTTGATGAAAAAGTTCAAAATTTTAATCAACAAGTGGAATTATTAAATAAAAGTCAAGTAGGAATAACTAAAATATTAGCAGGTGTTAAGAGATATGGAGTACTTGCTGAGTTTTCTTTAAATGCCTTAATTAAAGATTTATTACCTGCTTCACAATTCATGACTAATGTTAAGATGAAGGAAGATACAAATGAAAATGTTGAATTCGCAATCAAACTTCAAGGTGGTGTTTTGGTTCCAGTTGACTCATATTTTCCATTAGAAAAATTTAAGGACATTACAGATGCTTACGATTTAGATGATAAAAAATTACTCGCAGAAGCTAGATCAAAATTAGCTTCTGCATTTAAAGCGAAAGCAAAAAATGTTAATGAAAAATATATTGTACCACCAAAAACTACTGATTTTGCTATAGTTTATGCACCAACTGAAAGTTTATATAAAGAACTTTCGGAATATCAGGATCCAATAACTAAAGAATTATTAATTCAAGAATTGATGAAAAAATATAAAATTGTAATTTGTGGTCCAAACACTCTTTCGGCTTATTTGCAATCATTGCAAATGGGCTTTCAATCCTTAAAAGTTCAAAAGGGTGCAACTGAAATATATAATCATTTAAAATTGATCAGCACTAGATTCGTAAATCATTTCGAAAATATTCTTATCCTTAGAAAAAAATTAGAGGAAGCTATGAGTGTTGTTGATTCTTTTGGTAAAGATGCAAGATCAATAACAAGAACCCTGGAAAGTATTAGAGACCCTGAGCAAATTGAAAAAGCAATTCAATCAGACAATGTAGAAAAATTTGTTGAAAGAACTAAACAAATAAAAAATTAATTTCTTTTTTTCCTCAATACCGATTATAAGAAAATATATGTACTGGAATAATAAATTTTTTTATCCAAAATCCTCTAAATCAATTATTAATGGTTCTAGGCACTACTCTGTCAATGAAGAAAATTTACCATCTGTTACAACAATTTTAAAAGCGACTCAATCTCAGGAAAAAATAGCTAAACTAGCTGAGTGGAAAGATCGAGTTGGTCATGAGCAGGCAGAAATTATTAAGCAGGAAGCTGGTAGTAGAGGAAGTTCAATGCATGTGTATTTGGAAAAATATTTGCGTGGAAAATTAAATTTAGATTTACTTGGAGATAATTCCAGAGAGAAAATGATGGCAGACCAAATCATAGAGAATGGCTTGAAAAATAAATTAAGTGAAGTTTGGGGTTGTGAGGCTATATTATATTATCCAGGCAAATATGCTGGCGCAGCTGATTGTATTGGGGTTTATGAAAATCGGGAGACAATAATTGATTTTAAGCAAAGTAATAAGCCTAAAAAAGATGAATGGATAGAGGATTATTATTTGCAATGCGCTGCCTATGCTTTAGCACACAACATAGTACATGGATCAAATATTACTCAAGCTGTAATTCTGTTATGTACTAAGGACCAGATGTTTCAAAGGTTTATAGCACAGGGTGAAAAATTAAAAGATTTTCAAAATCAGTTTTTAGAAAAAGTTGAGCAATTTTATTTACACAGGAGAACAAATTGAATTATGTAATATGGGATATAGAAACAGACTCGGCCCAAGTAGATTGGGCAACTATAATTGAAATTGGGGCAATCTTTTTAGATGAGAATTTTAATGAAAAAGATCGTTTTACTGCCAGATGTCGTATGCCCCAAGACAGGGTTCCATCAGCAACTGCATTGTGTATTAGTAAATCAAATGTGGATTTAATTACAAAAGGAAATTTGAGCCATTATCAAATGATTACCCAAGTAGAAAACAAATTTCGTGAATGGTCTCCAGCAATTTTTATAGGTTTTTCAAGTATTGATTTTGATGACGAGATTTTAAGGCGCGAGTTTTTTAAATCATTGAGAAAACCTTATTTGACAAATACAGAGGGTAATTCACGACACGATGCATTAAATATGATTAAGGCTGCATTTGCAATTGACACAAATATTTTTAAAACAGAACTTAATTTAAAAGGTAATAAATCAATGAAATTAGAGTCACTTGCAAGGTTAAATGGTTTTGACTCAAGAAATGCTCATTCTGCTTTATTTGATACTGAATTAACAGTAAAAATTTTAGACTTATTAAAAAAAAAGCAGCCTGATTTGTGGCATGAATATTTAAAGACAGCTAGCAAAGTTGTTGTTGAAAATTTGATTAAACAAGAAAAAATGTTTACAATTAATGAGAATTTTTTTGGTAAAAATTATTTATTTTTGGTTGCTCCATTGCATCCAAGATCATGTATGCATCCTGTATATAAGGGTTGGGCACAAGCTGTAAATTTATCTTCAAATATAGAGGGGCTTCAAAAACTAAATTATCAAGACCTTAAAAAAGAAATGAAAAAATCTCCTCGTTTTTACAAAACAATTAAATTAAATAAAGCTCCAATAATTTTAAATAAAAATTTAGCTATGAAGGTAGAACCTTATAAAAAAATTGATCCAGCTTTAATTAATAAAAGAGCCGAACTAATGAAAGTAAATGAAAAATTTTCTCAAGATATTTGCAATATTTTAAAAGAAAATGCTGAAGAAAAAATAGAAACATCGTCTCAAGTAGATGTGGAACCAGAGGAGACTATTTATTCTGGGGATTTTGATATTTTTAATAAAGATGTATCATTATTTAAAAGATTTCATACTTCAGACTGGGAAGAAAAATTTATATTGTTAGATAAATTTAAAGATGACCGATTGGTATCATTTGGTCATAGTTTAATTTTTAATGAGGCACCAGAAATTTTGCCTAAGGATATTTATAAAAAAATAAAACAAAAAATAGCCTCTAGAATATTAAGTACTAATAAAGAAAAATGGTGGACTGTCTCAGCCTTTTACTCAGAATGTGATGAAATTAGAGAAAATGATGACAAAATGTTTTCATTTAAAACAATAGATGAAAAACTTAAGTTTTTAGATGGAATTAATGATTACGTTATGAATTTAGAGCAAAAATATTCAGATGCCTAATATTTATATTCAAATTTATTTGCTATTGAATAATTATCCGAAACAATTATATCGACTATATGCTTATAGATTTTAAAGACGAAGATTTTGAAAGTAAAATTAAAAAAGAGGATATTTCAGTAATTCAGTTTAGCGCTGAGTGGTGTGGTCCTTGTAAAACTTTAAAGCCCATCATGAAAAAATTAGCAGCTGAGTATAGTGGTAAAGCTGGATTTTATTATGCAGATATTGAAGATGCTGCAATTAATACTGGATCTGCCGCAGGTATTAGAGGTGTACCAACAGTAATTATCTATAAAAAAGGTATTGAAGTAGATAGAAAAGTTGGAGGAGTTCCAGAAAGTTATATGAAAGAATTCTTAGATAAAAATATTTAATTTAAATTTAAAACTTCTCCAGCTAAATATAAAGACCCCGTAATAATCAAAAGATCCTGATTTTTTAAGTCGACAGATTTAATAGCCTCCTTAATATTTTTTTTGTACTTTATATTTGGAAACTTATTTAGTTTTTCTTTTAATTTTTTTCCACTAATAGAGTTAGGCTGATTAGGAATATCAATTGTAGTTATTGATGAAATTCTCTTAAAATAATTCATATATTTAATATGGTCTTTGTTTGCCATCATTCCAATAATCACATGTTTATTACAATTTAAACTCTGTAAATATTGATTAAGCACTCTTGAACCATCTTCATTGTGACTGCCGTCAACCAATAGTTTATTATTTTTGACAAGATCTTTGAGTTTACCTGATTTAATTTCTTGTAGTCTTGCGATGTTATTAATTTTTACAATTCCATATTTAATATGATTTTCTTTAACATTAAATTCACTCAATATTCTTAAGGTTGCAATAGCCGTTGAAACATTTTCTAATTGAAATTGACCTAATAAGTTAGGCATTGGTAATTTTAATTTGCTAAATTTATCTTCAAAATGAAAAAATTTCTTTTCTGTTGATGAGTAATTATAGTCTTCGCCAAAGAATAGTTTTTTGGATAAATTACTTGAGATATTGTTTTTAATGTATCTAATTACCTTTTTTGAATTTTGTTTAGCTATAATTATTTTCGAATTTAAAAGTGATGATGTTTTTTCAAAAACAATTCTTTCAATTGTTTGCTCATTTTTCGGTAACCAATCTAAATGATCGAGAGATATAGAAGTTATAATACTTGCTAAGTTTTGTTTTAGAATATTTGTTGCATCAAATCGATGAAAAAGACCAGCTTCTATAAGGTTTATATTGCTGGGATATTTACTAGCTTTGTAAAAATATGCAGCAGTTAATATTTCAAAGAAAGTAATGGGTAGTTTTTGATTAATTTCTTCAACCTCTTCAAATAGTTTAGCTAGTTCTTCATCATTTAATTCTTTATTATTAAAAACAAAACGTTCATTTATTTTTTTGATATGTGGACTGATGTAGACATTACATTTAAAATTAGCTTCTTTTAAAATAGAAAATAAAGCTTGAGTGGTACTATATTTACCATTTGTTCCAATTATCGAAATTGCTTTAATTTTATCTTGAGGATTCCCTAATTTGTTGCAGAGAGTTTTAATACGATCAAGACTTAGATCTATTTCCTTAGGATGCAGCTTTTGTAAGCGACTGACTATTTTTTGAAGTTTCATTTTCTTCAGTGCTTATAACAGAGTTTTTCTTTAACAATATTGACAATAAAGTTCCTATTTTTTCTTTAAGTTCTTTTCGCTCAACAATTAAGTCAACAAATCCAGTTTTTTCAACATACTCACTTTTTTGGAAACCTTCTGGTAGATCTTCTTTGACAGTGCCTTGAATAACCCTAGCTCCTGCGAAAGCGATTAATGCTCCCGGTTCAGCAAGATTTATATCACCTAGCATAGCATAAGAAGCGGTAATTCCTCCTGCGGTTGGATCCGTAATACATACTAAATAGGGTAAATTATTTTTTTTTAATTCATTTATTGCAAGAGTGGTCCTAGTCATTTGAGATAATGAAATTAAACTTTCCATCATTCTCATTCCACCTCCAGCACTAATACATAAAAAGGGTGTTTGGTTATCTATGGCATGTTGTATGCCAAATAAAAACGCCTCTCCCTCGGCTGCAGCCATAGAGGCACCCAAAAAATCAAAATCAGAGGCAACAGCCGTAATTTTGATATTATTTATTGATCCACAAGCAACCATCATTCCACAATCTAGGCCTGTTTTTTTTCTAGCTGCTTTTAATCTTTCTTTGTAAGATTTTGAGTCCGTCCAATTTAGCGGGTCATCAATTGGAATAGGTGTTTTAAATATTTCATAATTATTTTTACCAAACAAAATGTCAAATCTTTGAAATGGTCTAATTCTATGATGCTTATTACAGTCGGGACAAACCCAAAGATTTTGCTCTAAATCTTTTTTTAAAATAGGTCCCCGGCAACATGAAGTCCAATCGCTTTGTTCGATATCCTCTTTGGAAACCCTTTTGTTAATGGCTGTTTTGATTTTTTCGCCAACTTTGATTATTTTTGTAATCCAATTCATTTAATTTTATTTTTAAGTCTCTTTACAACATTCATAACATTTGTGACGATATTTTGTCTCTTTTTAATTGAGTCGGTAATTTCTTTACAAATTGCACTTCCAACCACTAATCCATCAGCTTTTTTTAATGATTCAATTGTTTTTTCAGTTATACCAAATCCAATAACAACTTTTTTAAGTTTGCTGAGATTTTTAATTTTACTATATCTTTCTAATATTTTTTTTGAGGATATTTTTAATTTTCCACCAGTAGTTGAGAGCATGCTTATATAGTAAATCATGTCATGTGAATGCTTAATGATGTGTTTTAATCTTAAATGGGAGGTTAATGGAGAAATCAGTTGAATAAAATTTATTTTTTTTTTTTTGCACTTATTTGCAAATTTGATATTTTCTGGAAAGGGCAAATCTACAATAATTAATCCGTCAACTTTGGATTTGTTACAATCATTTAAAAAATTATTTTCTCCATACTGATAAATTATATTATAGTATCCCATTAAAATAATTGGTTTAGTTTTTTTTATTTCTTTAAATTTTTTTGCAATTGAAAAAACATCACTAATTTTGATACCATTTTTGATTGCTCTGTGGGAACTAGTTTGGATTTGATCGCCATCGCCTATAGGTGCATTATGTGGAAAACCTAATTCGCAAATGTCAGCATATTGGCTGATTGACTTAAGTATTTCTAATGATTTATTTTTACTATTGTCACCAGCAACGGTAAAAGTAATTAGCGCAGGACGATTTTCTTTTTTTGTTTTTAAAAAAGCCTCTTTAATTAAAGATGGACTCATTAATATTTGCCTAATCTCTTTTTTAATATATCTCTGTCTTTTTGGGCATCACCACAAGAATTTACGACAATTATTGTATCTTTACTTAATCTAGGGGCAATTTTAATTGCCTCGGCAAATGCATGGCAAGGCTCTAAGCTTGGATTTAATTTTTCATGTTTTGTTACAATCTTGTAAGCGTTCAAAGCATCTTCATCAGTAGCAAAGGTGTATCTTGCTCTTTTAGCATCTTTTAAGAAACAATGTATGGGACTAACACCAGGATAATCTAATCCAGCACTTATAGATTTAGTTTCAGAAATTTGACCTTCCTTATTTTGACATACATAAGAAGCAGCGCCATGTAAAATTCCAATTTTTGCATTTTTGCTTAAAGGTGCTGCATGAAGTTTAGAATTTTTTGGACCCCCAGCTTCAACTCCAATTAACTCAATTTGTTTTTTATCATAATCGATAAATTCACTCCAGAAGCCATAGGCAGAACTTCCTCCCCCTACACAATTGATAAGTTTTATTTTTTTAGGAATTTTATTAAATTGCTCTTTTAACTGTATTTTGAGCTCTTTTGAAATTTGAGTTGTACTCCAACCACAAATTTTGACAAAAATATTTGGACCTACCGTACTTCCAACGGCCATGTGTACCTTATCGCAATTTGATACCCAATACCGCATACACTCACTAACTGCATCAACTAATGTTTGACTTCCAGAATAAACTGGAACAATTTTTGCTCCATTTTTTTTCATAGCATCGCAATTTGGCTTTTGTCTTTTAATATCTTTGGCACCCATGAAAATTTTGCATTTAAGGCCAAATTTTTTTGCAGCCATACTTAACATTTTACCTGCATAACCAGCTCCAGTGTCACCAATAATATATTTTTTTCCCATAGCTTTACAAATTAATGCATGAATAGTTGCATTATATATTTTGTGTGCCCCTCCATTTGCTTCAGATACAACTTTTGCCCAAATCTGCGCTCCGCCTAAACTATTTGATAAATTTTCTAGTTTTATAAAAGGGGTTGGTGAGCCTATATAATTTTTAAAATAAAAATCTTTTTTTCTAATAAATTTTTTATCTTTTCTTAGCTTTTGAAACTTTATAGTTAGATCTTCTACTGGTTTTTTAAGAGTTTCTGGAATGAAATTACCACCAAACTTTCCACCCCAAAAACCATTCTTATCATGTTGGTCAATGAGCGGAATACCTTTTTTAAGTTTCATAATTTAGCTCTTTAATTTTTTTTAAAAAAATTTTAATTTTAGAGATATCTTTTAACCCAGATGTTTCTAAGGCTCCAGAAATATCAATAATATCTGCTATTTTTTTATAATTCTCAAAATTATCATCCAATTTAATATTACCGGCTATCATTATTGGTTTTTTTAAATTAATATTTTTAATTATCGAGTGATCAAATGAAATACTTTTTTCATAACCCTTACCATCAAAAAGATAAATATCAGTAATATCTTGATAGTTTTTACATTTTTTTACATCATTTTTATTCTCAATTGAAAAAGCAGTTATAATTTTTTTTTGATATTTTGCTTTAATTGATTTAATCTCTTTAGGTTTACAATCATAAATTTGGTAATAATCGAAAGGTAGATCTTTTATTTTTTCTAGTATTTTATTTTTAGGTTTAACTAAAACTGCAACATAATATGAATTTTTTTTGTCAATTTTTAATAATTTTTTAAGTTTAGCAAAATTTACATATCTTTTAGATTTTACATAATTGACAATAAATCCAATAAAATCAGGTGAAGATGAATGGTTGGTGAGAAAACTTAAAGTTTTTGCATCAGAAATTCCACAGATTTTTGATTGCATCTATTTCAATGATGATAGAATTTTTTGAATATTCTTTTTAGGATCTCCTTTAGTAATAGGTCTTCCAATAATTAAATAATCACTTCCAGCATCTAATGCCTCTTGAGCGGTCAAAGTTCTTTTTTGGTCATTTTTATTGCTTCCTTGTCTAATTCCTGGTGTGAAGCATTTAAGTTTTGGTGCCAATTTCTTAATCATTTTAACCTCTAGTGGACTACAAATTACTCCATGTAAGTTTGCTTTTTTAGCAATTTTAATTAATCTCAATACTTGGTTATTAATTTTATCTTTAAAGCCTAAAGAAATTAAATCTTCATCAGCAAAACTTGTTAGCACGGAAACACCCAGTAACTTGATATTAATTTTTTTAGCTTCCTTATTAGCTGCTTTTAAAGCATCTAAACCATTTAATAAATGTACTGTCGCATAGCTAATATTTAGTTTTTTTAAGGATTTAATTGTTTCAATTAAAGTGTTCTTAATATCAAAGAATTTACCATCATAAAAAATGGGTTTATTAAATTTTGATAGTTCTAAAATTTCTTTCGGTGATCTTTGAGTGATATATTGTAGGCCTATTTTAATACCAAAAATATCATTTTGAATTAATGATAAAAGTTTTTTTATTTTTTTTTGACTTGACACATCACAAGCAACAAAAATTTTTTTGTTAGTCATTATTTAATTTTTCAAATAAATTCTTGGACATTTTAAAGTGGATAGTTATTTTTTCTGGGGTATTAACTTTTTCCCCAGTTTTTGGATTTCTGCTTATTCTTGTTTTTTGTATCTTAGTTGAAAAAACCCCAAATCCTCTTAATTCAACTCTCTCTTTTCTTTTAAGAGTTTCTTTAATTTCTTTGAAAATTATGTCACTCAATTTTTCTAGATCTTTTTTAAGGAAATTTGGGTAGTTTTCTGAGAGTTGTTTTAATAGCTTTGATTTTACAATTGCCAATTTAAATCTTTAATAATTACTAATTTTCTTCTTCTTTTTTTTTTAAATCATCTGATAATGAGGCGAATGGTAAATTTTTTCCAGATCCTTCAGCATCTGCTCCATATTTTTTTAGTGCTTCTTTTTTTTCAATTTCTTCTAAAAGTTTAATACTCAAACTTACTTTCCTTTTATTAAAATCAAGTTCTGATATTGCAACATCTAATTTTTCGCCGCCCGTCCACCTCGAAGGTCTGGCATCAGCTGGATTCATTGAAATTTGAGATTTTTTAATTTGAAAATTCATTTCACATCCCTCTGGTCTTACAGTTAAACCATTACTTTCAACAGACACGACTTTAACTGTTATTATTTGATTTATATTTTTGTCTTTAAACCAATCAAAAGTATCTTTTTGCGTTTGCTTTAACCCAACTCTAATCTTTTGTTCCAAAGCTTTAATTTCTAAAACCTTAACTTTTAGTTTGTCGCCTTTTTTGTATTTATTAAGTTCTTCCCCACTGTCCTTTGAATAACTCAAGTCATTGCAATGTAAAAAAGCATCTATATCTAAACCTTCTATATTAAGAAACAATGAATATTCGTTTTTGTTAACCACTTCTCCCTCAACAATTGTACCAATAGGGTATTTGTTTTCAAAAGTTTCAAAAGGATTCTCTAGGGTTAGACGATGGCTTATTGCTACTCTTCTTTTTTCTTTATCAATTTCAG
>Ga0194132_10003833_pt1 | contig 26213 bp, 24 predicted proteins | sample TA2KigOf80mmetaG_FD_148612 | JGI IMG/M metagenome (GOLD analysis project Ga0194132, IMG submission 148612) | Freshwater microbial communities from Lake Tanganyika, Tanzania - TA2015054 Kigoma Offshore 80m | ecosystem: Environmental > Aquatic > Freshwater > Lake | place: Tanzania: Lake... | reverse complement strand
ACGGGACGGCCGCGAAAGACTATGATGGCGCTCTCAAAGGCGTGATCGTCGGCACCGTGAAGTTCGACGGCGACGCGCCGAAGGCCGAGTATGACACGCGCATCGGCGAATCGAAGGAAAAGGCGATGTGCGAGGCAGGGCCAGCCAAACACAAGAACAAACAAGACTGGCTCGTCAAAGATGGCAACGTCGAGAACGTCATCGTCTCGCTCAAGCCGAAGGACGGATTCAAGTTCAAGATCGACGACGCTTTGAAGACCAAGTACAAGAAAACCGTCGAATTGGATCAGCCGTTCTGCAATTATGCTCCACGCGTGATCGGCGTCTACGCCGACGTGCAAGATTTGTTAGTCAAGAACTCCGCCAAAGTCGTCCACAACACCGTGATCAAGGGCAATGACAAGATCAACGGCAAGAAGGATTCGGGCAACATCCCGGCAGGTGAATCGTTCAAGGTCGGCGTTCTGAAAATGGAACGCGAACCGATGACTGTCTCTTGCAGCATGCACGGATGGATGACCGGCTCGGTCGTAACCTTTGATCATCCGTACTTCGCGGTCACGGGGGAAGATGGCAAGTTCCGCATCGAGAACGTTCCGGTCGGCGCCGAGCTGTCGGTCGTGTATTGGCACGAGCAGACCAAAGAACGGGTGCACGCTGCCGCCCACACGGTCACAGAGGGCGACAACAAGATCGAGATCAAGATCAAGAACTAAGCCGATTCGCAGTGTTTTCCAAGAAAGCTCGTGGCAACCGCGCCGCGGGCTTTCTTTTTCGCCCATTTCGGCGCATGATGGATGCCATGAAGATCCTCCTCCTCGGCGTGGCGGGGCAACTGGGCAGACTGCTGACGGCGACGCTCCGCGGCAATATCGTCGCCCTCTCGCACGCCGACGCTGACCTGCGCTGCCCCGATCAAGTTCGGCTCGTGCTCACTCAGCATCGCCCCGATGTCGTCATCAACGCGGCTGCCTTCACGCAGGTCGATCGCGCGGAGTCGGACCGGGCCGGGGCGCTTGCCGTCAATGCTGACGGCGTGCGCGATCTTGCAATTGTGTGCCGAGATATCGATTGCACGCTGGTTCACTTCAGCACCGACTATGTGTTTGGCCAAGATGTAGCTCGTACGGCTCCGTATCGGGAGACTGATGCGCCGGGGCCGATCAACGTGTATGGCGCGAGCAAGCTGGCAGGCGAGGAGTTTGTGCGGGCGATCTGTCCTCGGCACTTCGTCATTCGGACCTGCGGGCTCTATGGTCCGAATGCAAACAACTTTGTGGAGACGATGCTGCGAAAGGCGGCGGCGGACGGCGCTATTCGCGTGGTTGCTGATCAGACATGCACGCCGACCTCCGCGCTCGACTTGGCCGAGGCCGTCGGCAGCCTGCTCGATTCCAGCGCATACGGTCTTTATCATGTCACGAACTCCGGAGCATGCACGTGGCACGAATTCGCGCGGACGATCGTTGAAATCTCGAAAGCAAGCGTGACGCTTGAAGCAATTTCGAGCGCGGAGTATGCCTCCCCCGCGCGGCGGCCTCGCTACAGCGTGCTCTGTAATGATCTTTGGGTTCGGCATGGATTTGCTCGCCTACGCCCGTGGCAAGAGGCGATTGAGGCTTACCTCCACCGAGGGAGATCATCCAAGTGAGCGGGCGGCATGTCCGGTTTGCGTCGAAATGCTTATGATGTTCCGTAACAACGTTTCGAATCACAGCAAGGGGGCAGCGCATGAGAACGCTCAAGATCAGTCTCGCCTTCGCCGCATTGGCTGTTGTCGCGGGCATTGCCTACGTCGCGCAGCAAGGCGACTCGGCCGGCGCAAACATCGTTTCGGCCGCGGAGAAGTTCATCTCCTCGCTCAACGCGGACCAAAAGAAACAGGCGATGTACGCTTTCGACAGCGATGAGCGATTCAACTGGCATTTCATTCCACTCCAGGATGCCAAGACGCGCAAATACACGCGCAAAGGGCTGCCGATGGAAGAGATGACCGCCGACCAGAAAAAGGCGGCGCTGGCGCTCATCAAAGCCGGACTGAGCGAATCGGGCAACATCGCGGTGACGACCATCATGAGCCTCGAAGCCATCTTGCTCGAACAGGAGGGGCCCAAGAGCGCCATGGTGCGAAACCCCGGCTGGTACTTCTTCACCATCTTCGGCACGCCGTCGAAGACCGGGAAGTGGGGCTGGCGCGTCGAAGGCCATCACTTGTCCATGAACTTCACCATGCAAGGCACGCAAGTGGTGTCCTCCACGCCTTGCTTTTTCGGCGCCAACCCGGCTCAGATCAAGGATGGGCCGAATGCGGGCAAACGGATTCTTCCCGATGCCGAGGACTACGCGATCGCGCTATTCAAATCGCTCGACGATGGCCAAAAGAACGCCGCCCATCAGGCCAAGCACTTTGATGAACCGGGAGCCAGGCTCAAGCGTCCCAAGATGGAAAAAGCGGTCGGCCTGTCGGCGGCGAAGATGACCAACGCGCAGCAAGACACGCTGATCAAGGTAATCAACGCCTACGTCGGACGTATGGCGCCGGACGTCGCCAAGGAAGAATTGCGCCAAGTTAACGACGCGGGAATTGACAAGATTCACTTCGCCTTCAGCGGCTCGCCGGAACCGGGCAAGGGATATACTTACCGCCTGCAAGGTCCGACCTTTGTCTGCGAGTTTCTGAATGTCCAACCGGATTCGTCCAAGAAGAAGAACCCAGCCAATCACATTCACAGTTGTTGGCGCCGCACCACAGGCGACTTTGGATTGTAGCGAACTCGTTTAGCCCCGCCTTGACAAGGCGGGCGGCAGGTGCAACGACCGTTATGCCGGCCATTCCACTCGAACAAGCGCTGTTCTATCGCCCCGACGGCGCAACGCCGAACTTGATCGCGCGCTCGCCCGGATTCGACGCCGCCTGGATTGCCGAGGCGCAGCATCTGGTCTTTGGCTTCGGCGATCGCCGGGTCGGCATGCGCTGTCCGCTGACGGTATTCGCACAGCCGATCGACCCAAACCATGTCGCCGTCGTGCGGGTGATGGACGATGTCGGTGAAGGCGGTCCGAACGGATTGCGATTTCACTTCCTGGTCGTTTCTCTTGAAAGCTACGAGGCCTGGATCCGCGATCCGTTTATGCTGGCGGAGAAGGTCGCGCCAACCTGGCAACCAGCCGACGCCCTACCCAGCTTGACGATTCCCGAAGAAGCGTTTTCGCCGCGCACTCTCGCGCAGTTGCAAGATGTGCTTAAGCGGATCAAGGCATCGGCGTTGAAAGAAGGCGAGGACCCCGAGGCGCCCGATTTCGAGCGGACCATCGAAAACTCCGAAAGCCCCGCGCTCTTGGGGGGCGCTCAGATTCTGGTCGACGGCGGCCGTCTCGTCTTCGAACGCCCTGAAGGCGACTTGCGCATGGTGTCGGGCCTGTGGCTGCTTCTGCCAGAGGAAACGCGCTGCCGTCTCTGGCCCGCGAGCTTCGCATTCAGTCGCGACCTGGAATTCGATGTCCTGGTCGTGCCGCATCTGGGTGAAGTTCCACTCGAGAGTTACACGACCGAAGAGCAGGCCGCCGACTATCCGGAAGGTGCTTACGAAGTAGCTTTGCAAAGCGCCGTCGAGACCGGAACACAGGACGATCTCGATGAAGTGTTCAGCCGGCGCGACAGCCATTCGACGATTCGGCTAGCACTCATCTGCTTGATCCTGGTGTCGGCCATCGTTATCTTGAGCCGATTCATCGACTTCGCGCCGGCCCCGCCGCAGACCGGTCCGACGGTGCCGCAGCAACAAGCGGCCGCGGCTGCGGGTATCGTCGGCGTCGGCGATCCGTTCACGTCGTTCGGCATGATCCTGTATGGAAAAACGATATGGAAAGGCGACACGAAGTGATTGCCGTTTAGCCGCGGTTCGAAGAACCGCGCGGGTCTGTGGCGCGCGGCTAAACAAGGAGCGTGACGAGTGGCTGATGACGAAAAGGTCCTGGTCATCCCGACGTCGGTTTTCCATGGCGTGGGTGTTTTTCAGGGTCTGTGCCGGGATGTCGATCGCTATGCGCCGACGCTGCTGGACCCGGCTCACTTCTCGTTCATGCCGCGGTCACTGGCTGAGCACGATCCGAGCTTCAAGCAACTCATTCCGTATGTGATCTTGCGCTATCGCGATCAGTTGTTTCACTACACGCGAGGTCAGGGGGGCGGCGAGAAAAGGCTGCGGGCGTTGCGCTCGGTCGGCATTGGCGGGCATATCAATCCCCAAGACCAGGACGCCGCGGCGCACCCGTATCGCCAGGGGATGCTGCGCGAGTTGGCCGAGGAAGTCGTTATCGACACCGCGTATGACGAATCGTGCATCGGCTTCATCAACGACGACGCGACGCCGGTCGGCCAAGTGCATCTCGGCGTCGTGCATCTATTTGAATTGGAGCGCCCGGCCGTGTCCCGTCGCGAGGAGCATCTGACGAACGCTGGCTTCGCGCCGATCCATGAGTTAGTGCGCGACATGGACGCGTTTGAAACGTGGTCGCAGTTCGTGCTCGATGAGCTGGCGAGCCGAGTCCCGTAAGGGGCCGGTTGTCCCTCAACCGGCTGCTTATGCAGCTCTGCTCGCCGAATACAATACACCCGTGCAACTTCGAGGGGTTCGCCATGGCCGATCGCCGCATTCCTGTTACCGTCTTGACCGGATTCTTGGGAGCAGGCAAAACCACGCTGCTCAACCACATCCTCACCGCGCATCATGGCAAACGCATTGCCGTCATCGAAAATGAATTCGGCGAGATCGGCGTCGATCAGGACCTTGTCATTCAAAGCGAGGAAGAAATCTTCGAGATGAACAACGGCTGCATCTGCTGCACCGTCCGCGGCGACCTCATCCGCATCCTCGGCAAGCTGCTCAAGCGCAAGGACAAGTTCGACTTCATCCTGATCGAGACGACCGGCCTGGCCGACCCCGCGCCCGTTGCGCAAACGTTCTTCTCCGACGAAGAGATGAAAGCGAAGCTCGAGCTCGACGCCATCGTCACCGTCGTTGACGCCAAGCACATCGTTCAACATCTCGATGAGTTGCGCGAGCCGGAAGAGCAGGTCGCGTTCGCCGATGTCATCCTGCTCAACAAGACCGACCTCGTCACGCCGGCCGAGCTTGACGCTTTGGAGGCGAAGATTCGCGCCATCAACGCGACGGCGCCGATTCATCGCTGCCAGAACGCCATCATCGACATGGACAAGATTCTCAACGTCAACGGCTTCGACCTCGACCGCGTGCTGGCGATCAATCCGAACTTCCTGGAAACTGATGCCCACGAACACGAGCACGATCAGGATGTCTACTCGGTCGGCATCACGATTCCAGGCGATCTCGATGACAAGAAGCTCAACAACTGGCTGCGAGAGCTGCTGATGCAGGAAGGTCCGGACATCTTCCGCATGAAAGGCGTCTTGAGCATCAAGGGCGATCCGCGCCGCTTCGTCTTCCAGGGCATCCACATGCTGTTCGACGGCCGACCGGATCGCCCGTGGGGCAAGTCGGAAGAGCGCGAGAACAAGCTGATCTTCATCGGCCGCAAGCTCAACCGCGAACGGCTGGAAGAGGGTTTTCGCCGATGCTTGACGTAACGAGGCTCGTAGGGACAAGCTGCTAGCTTGTTCCGGAACGAACGGTGCGGTGGATCGGGGACAAGCTGGCAGCTTGTCCCTACGAACAATCCAAGGAATCGCCAATTGGCAAGTCTCAACCCGTCTTCCTGGTTCCGCAGCAGGCTATCGAAGCTCTGGGAAGCGAGCATCGACGGGCACGTGGTGTCGCTGGCCTGGTCCTCGCCGCTCGGGCTCATCGCGGCGGCGTCGGCGGATGGACCGATCGTTTTGTTCGATGCCAGGACCGGGCACTCGCGACATACGCTGGCGGGCCATGGGTTCGGCACGGCATGCGTCGCGTGGTCGGCCGACGGCAAGTACCTCGCGTCGGCGGGGCAGGACGGCAAGGTTCGCACCTGGGATCCAGCAACCGGCACGCAGATCAAGGAGATGCCCGGCGGCGCGGCCTGGGTCGAACGCGTTGCCTGGTGTCCGACCGCCAATCTCCTCGCGTCGGCGGCGGGCAAGAAGCTGCGTCTGTGGAACCTTGATGGCGTCATGTTGCGCGAGTTCCCCGATCACCCCAGCACCATCATGGATTTTCAATGGAAGCCCAAGTCGTCGGTGCTGGCGTCGACAGCGTACGGGAAGCTCTTTTTCTGGGATGCACAAGCTGCCGCCGCGACAACCCAACCGAAGCCGATGCGCGAGTTCTCCTGGGCCGGGTCGATGTTGGCGCTCGCCTGGAGCCCCGATTCGAAGCACATCGCGGCCGGGGCACAGGATTGCACCGTCCATTTTTGGGTGCTTAAGACTGGCGACGATTTGCAGATGTCCGGCTATCCCACCAAGGTGCGCGAGCTAACCTGGGACGCCACGGGCCGATACCTCGCGACCGGCGGCGGACCGACGCCGTGTGTCTGGGACTTCGCCGGCAGAGGACCGGCTGGCTCGACTCCCGTGCAACTCGAAGGCCACCAGGACAACGTCAACGTTTTGACCTACCAGCGCCAGAGTCCCTTGCTCGCGTCCGGCGGCGACGACGGGCTCATCTTTCTCTGGCAACCCGACAAGCAGAAAAATGCGATCACGCAGGTCAAGCACAACGCTGCCGTCTCGCAACTCGCCTGGTCCGCGGACGATCGGCAACTCGCGGTTGGCGCGGCGTCAGGCGAAGTCGTGCTTTTCTCCGTGGCGCAGTGAGTTGGCGCGGAATCTATGATGGCGACGCTTCGATTCCGAATCTCCGTGAAGTAGTGTCTCACACTCGCTGTGTGGACTCAAACTCGGTGTTTGCGTTGGCGAACGATCGTGTGTCAAAACTATCAATCAACCGTGCGGATGCGGAAAGTGAATTCACCGTATGCCAATTCGCACGCGGCGGTATGCCACCTCGGGGGTCGAGAAACCCTCGCGTCGCTGTGTTTTCGACTCGTGAGTATCAGGGCCGACGCATGCCTGCATGGGCAGAAGTTGCGAAGGAATCCGCCACGACAACCTTATCGCGCCGTAGTGAGTTGCTTCAAGATCGCGTCGGCGGCACTTGCGTAATCGACGGCGGTGGCTTCGAGAATTCGCAAGCCGGCGTTGGGCCCGCGCTGCACATAGCAGGTCAGACGGATGCCTTCCGGGACTAGCACTTGCTCTTGCTCGACGACGCCGAGGTCCTGAAGTTGCTTCGACAGCAACTCGGCACTCGCAGGCAGCGCGGCGCTTGCGGGGAGGACGGGTGTCCTTTCGTCGGCAGCCGCGGTCGGGGGCGTTCGCCATGTCGTGACGGGCTCGGCGAGCGCGATGATCGGTTTGCTGTCGGGGACCGGCTCGACCTTGGGGTTCGGATTGGGCGGGATGTACCCTGGAACGCCAGGCGCGCCAGCGGGCCGATTGAAGAAGGACGGTCCGGACGAGTTGCTGTCGTCGATGCGGAGCGGCTGGCCCAGCAGACCTTGCGAGCTCATCGTCGCCAAGGTCGCCGTGTTGGTGGAGGTCAGCGAGGTCGGTAATCCCGGGACGCCAGCTTGCTGATAGCTTTGCGGCGCCCTGGGGCCGGCCGCAGTTTTCGGCACGCTGGTCGGCTTGGGCATCCCGGGCGGTTCGAGGACGCCGAGGATCGGATCGGGGCCCGGAGCGGCGGCGTGTTGCGTGCTGGAGCATCCATTCATCAGGCCCAAGAGACCGCACAGGGCCAGCGCGATCCAACGCTTGGCCGATCCTGTTTGCCCAGCTTGTCGCGGATTCGCCATTTTCGCATACCTGCCGATCTTGAGAAGCGCACCGTCTCCAATAAAAAGGTATCGGTATTCCGTAGTGGAGACCTTTAGCTTTTCCGCGATTCGTTCTGTGGATCTATGGCGCTTCGCGAGCGCAATACGTAAACGCAACACACGAGAAACGACATGACCGCAGCGACTATCGCCGTCGTTGGAGGCGACGGCATCGGGCCCGAAGTGATTGAGCAGGCGATTCGCGTCACCGACGCCGCCTTGAAACACGAGGGCATCCGGTTCGCCTGGAACCGCCTGCCCTGGAGTTCCTCCTACTACAAGCAAACGGGCAAGATCATTCCCGACGACGGCTGGGACACGCTCCAAAAACACGACGCGATCCTGTTCGGCGCCATCGGCTCTCCCGATGTTCCCGACACGGTGACGGTCCACGGCCTCTTGTTGCCGATGCGCCGCAAGTTCGATCTGTACGTCAACCTGCGGCCCGCGTATCTTTTTGACGGCGTGCAGTCGCCGCTGCGTGACAAGGCGCCGGGCAGCATCGACATGCTGGTTTACCGCGAGAACACCGAAGGCGAATACGCCCCGATCGGCGGCCGGCTCTACCCCGGCACGCCGAACGAGACGGCGGTACAAACATCGGTGTTCACTCGGCGCGGCTGCGAGCGCATCATGCGCGCCGCCTTCGAAGCTGCCCGCAAAAGGCCACGCAAGAAGCTGACGTCGATTACGAAATCCAACGCTCAGGTTCACACGCTCGGATTGTGGGACGAAGTCTATCGCGACGTGGCCCGGCAATATCCGGATGTGCAGTCGAACTCGCTGCTCGTTGATGCCGCCGCCATGGATTTCGTTCGGAAGCCTGAGGTGTTCGATGTGGTGGTGGCGTCGAATTTGTTCGGCGACATCCTGACCGACTTAAGCGCGATCATCACCGGCAGCGTTGGACTCGGGGCGAGCGCGAACATCAATCCGGAACGAGCGTTTCCGAGCATGTTCGAGCCGTTGCACGGATCCGCTCCCGATATTGCGGGAAAGGGCATCGCCAATCCTTTGGCGGCGATTTTGTCGGCGAAATTGATGCTCGATCATCTCGGCCATGCCCGGAGCGCCGCTGCCATGCATTCGGCAATCGCACGCGTGCTCAAGGAAGCCAAAGTCCGCACGCCCGATCTCGGCGGGAAGGCGACGACCGTCGATATCGCCGATGCCGCCATCGCTGCATTAGCGTAGAGGCTTACTCGTTCGCTCACCAAAAGCGAGCGGTTAAGCGATCTAATAATCGGAGAACTGCCATGAAAACGAAGCTCGCGTGCCTGCTGGTTGTTGCGCTGACACTCGGCGCCGGTGGCGAATCGGAGCAAAAGCAGGAGGTCGCCAAATTCGCCGGAACGTGGGCATTGAGCGAATGCCGTTATGACGGACGAGATCACTCCAGCTTGAAGTTCAAGGTGGTTTTCAGGGGGAACGAAGGCAAGATCGAAGGCAACGACAAGGTGGCCAGCGAGTATGACAAGATCAAGTTCAAGCTCGACGCAACCATGACGCCGAGAGCGATCGACATCACGGTGTCTGCCGGCAGCCAAACCGATGCGACCATGCAGGGCATCTACGAATTCAAGGACGGTGAACTCCGCATTTGCGCCAAGGTCTTCGGAAATGGTCGTCCCAAGGATTTCGATGCGCCCGACGGTTCAAGCTCGGTTTTGCTTGTGCTCAAGCGGGAATCGAAATAGCGCCGCTTAGCCGGACGCGCGAGCGACGAACTCGGGTTCCGTTGCGTGTACGTCCGGCTAAGAGTCTATCCGGGAAGGCCCGTGGGGCACGTTTTCAACGTGCCACGTCCGGTGTTTTTCCGGGCTCTGGCACGTTAGAAACGTGCCCCACGCAGCTTGCCGGATAGACTCTAACAACCCGCTATACATTCGTCGCGGGGAAGTCGAGATCCAAATCCAGCTTGTTGTCGTTGCGAACGAAATTGTTGGCGAGCCAGTTGAGAATCGCTTGCATGCGAGCCGAACTCCACCCCGATGCCGGCGGCGCACTCGGATTCTTGGACAACCCCGGCATCTGAATGGCGTCAACGAAAAACACGTTGAACTGCGACGGACGGTTCATGAACGTCATCGGAACGAAAACGCCTTGCGCCTTCGCATTGGTTTTAGCGATTGCCGCCGGTGCACTGGTCGTCAGGCTCAACGTCCAGTTGTCGAGATAGCCGCCATCGAGGTAGTACGAATCGCGGACTTCGAGCTTCCAGACGCCATTCGGATTCTTCCCGTTCATGCCGGTTAGAGCCGAATAGGGCCGGAAGGAGCCGGTGAAGGGCGCCGCGCCATTGAGAATGCTCGCGCTGGCGGAGTCGTCGAAAGTGGTGTTAAGCAGGTTGTCCCCGCTGCCGCCCTGGCGATTGAAAAGCGTGATGCGTGTGCCATCCGGCGCAATGAGCGTGATCCGCAAGTCGCTGTCCCAGGTGTGGTAGATATTGACTTTGACATCGACATCCCGAACGGCTCCCGTAAGCCCGGCAACGCTGATGCTGGAGGTGACGGTTGACGGATAATTCGCGCTAATGATCAGGTCGGTGTTGTTGGTGAACGACCTGGCCGAGCTTCCCGGATTGACGACGACGCTGGCGCTGGCGGACGCCGTGCCGCCTTTGCCGTCGCTGATGCCATAGGTGAATGAGCCAGTTCCGGTAAATCCGGAACTGGGCGTGAAGATGACGCTGGTGCCGGAGATGACCGCTGTGCCGTTGAGGACATTGCTGACGCCGGTAATGGTGAGCGGATCGCCGTTGGGGTCGCTGTCGTTCGCGAGAACGTTGACGGTGACGGGCGTGTTTGCTGTCGTGGTCGCGTTGTCGGCGATGGCGACGGGTGGCGGGTTTCCCGTGCCTCCGCCGGTGTAGGCCTGGACCGTTCCGGTGACGCGATAGTTGCCCAGGCTGGCGTAGCTTGAGAACCCGTTGGTCAGAGGATCGCCCTTGCCGACGCCGCTAACTTTCAGGAAATACTGCCCGGCGCTGGGAAGGGTAATACTGACAACCGCGTTGAGGGCGCCCGGCGTGTTGACGCTGGTCAGGAGCGTGCCGCCGGCGTTGTAGAGGTCGGCCTTCACGGCCAGGTTCGGACCGAGGTTGAGCGGATCGACCTTGAGCGAAATCGCGCCGGCGTTAGAGTAGAACGAGAACCAATCCGAATCCGTATTACGTTCGACGATGCCGTACAGCGGACTGACGACGGAGTCTCCCGACGGAAGCAGGGTGAAAGCACTGGCCTGGGAGCTTCCATAATCGTCGGAGCGATAGGCAAAGCCGTTCTGCGTGGTGATGATGTTGAGATCGTCTTCACGGTTGTTGGCGCCTGAGTATTCGCCCTTGCTCCACTGGGTGACGTTGGGATTGTAGGCAGCCCCCATGATCGGGCCCCATGCCGTCACTCCGGTTCCGTGTCCGCCGTAGTAGCCCAGCGTTGCGGTGCCGTCGTGATTCAGGCCGAGTGAGTGTCCGGCTTCGTGTGTGGCCGCTTCGGCGATCCCCTTTTCGCCGCTGTTGAAGACATACACCGGGGTTAAGTCGCTGAAGTTGAACGAGCCTATGTAAGCGACTCCGCCAGAACCTGGGGCCGGCGCATCGTTGGGGGTGATAACGACGCGGATGCCCCAGCGGTCGTCACCCGTGCCCGACTTGCGCAGGGCTTCCGCTCCGGGATCCTGCGTCGTGACATCAATATTGAAGGGAGCGAAGTCCTCGGCCACGCGGACCCAGACCCTCTGGATGATCTGTTTTTCGGCGTCCGTGAACGTTGGGCCGTTGCCGGAGTAATCCCAGGCGGGGCTGGTGAGATTGTCCCAACTGGTGCCGGTGACATTGCCTGTCGTGTAGCCGTCAAAATCGAGGAAGACCGTGTGCTTGGCGGTCGGATTGCTGTGAAGCTGGAAGGTCTGCGCGAGATCGTAAACGCCGGCGCCGATATCCCACATCTGCGCGGCCGAGAGCACTTGGCGTTCTTCCAATGATTCGACTTGCAGAAACGCATAGCGAGAGGGACGGCTGGGCTTGCGGGACGTGAAGAATTTCAACATGTGCGCGGACTCCATGCGACGGGGTCAATAAGGATGGTAGCTGGACGGGAAATGGTCGGGGCGAATTGTTAACTCATGTGAATAGTAGGTCGCTGTTCTCGTTCTGACAAGCGGCCCTACGCCAAAATTCAGATCCTGAAGCGCAAGCGAAGCGCGTGCGCCGGCCTCTTGACAAGCCTAGACCGATCGGACTAAAATTACACTTCCCAGTCTAGTAAAGGCCGACAAGCGTTTTGCCGTGCCGATCGATCGAAGCGGTCCCACAACATATACGCAGCGTTATAACACGACTTGCGAGATTTCATGAAAAACGGCCGCATCAGCATTGGCGCCATTCGCCGCGAGCAGATCGTGGACGCCGCGGTTGCCGTCATCAATGAGCAGGGGATACAGAATCTGTCGCTCTCAGAGATCGAGAACAAGATCGGCATGAGCCGCGGGCAGCTGACGTATTACTTTCGAACCAAGGAAGACATCCTGTTGGCGGTATTCGATCGGCTCATCATGCTGATGGGAGAACGGCACGGGCAGGCGGAGATCGATCGGTTGCCGTGGCTCGACATCGTCCGGCACGTTCTGGGCATCGTGCTGGCCGACCCGCCGGCGCATCCGGAGTTTCACGCCCTGCAGCACGCATTCTTGTCGCAGATCAGCCATCGCGCCGACTTCCGCCGCCGCTTGGCCGACTTGTATGAGCACTGGCGCAGCCGCAGCGCCAAGGCGCTCAAGCGGGACATGAAGCGCGGCGCCGACCGGCGTGCCGCGCCGCTCGTCGTGGCGACGTTAGTACAAGCGATCTTCCACGGACTCGCCGTCCAACGTGCTGCCGATCCGCATGCCGTCGATGCCGAAAAGATCACCGATCTCTGCCTCGACATACTGCAATCGTACCTCGGATTACCCGACACGCCGCTGAAGCGTCGCTCCCCGCGCCGCGGCAAGAAAAACGCAAAGGTGTCTCATGGCCGAAACTGAAACGACCAGCAGTGACAACGGATCGCTTACCGACCGCGTGAAGTCGCTGCGCCTGACCGAGTCCGCCGAGTCGGACGGCAACGCGTGGTGGTGGCTGCCCTGGTCGCTCTGCGGGGTACTTCTGTGCGTAAGCGCCGGCCTCGCGCTAGAGGCTTTTTCCCCCATCGACGACGAGATGATCAAAAAGCTTGCCGCGGATCGCGGGCTTGACGTGGACAAACAGTCGTCCAATTCCGAGGCCCTCGCAAAACTCGGCCTGGGAAACTCCGTCGGACCGAAAACCGAAATCGCTCTCGAAGGCAAAGGCTACATCGTTCCCTTCAGCCTGATTCAAGTCAGCCCCAAGGTCGGCGGCACGGTCATGAAGCTCTACATTCGCGAAGGGATGCCCGTCGAAAAAAACGACGTCCTGGCAGAACTGGAGGAGATCGAGTACAAAGCAGAATTCGACGGTCATGGCAGCGCCAAGAAGGCCGCACAAGCTCGCCTCGACAAACTGACCAAGTACCGACCGGAGGAGATTCGCCAGATAAAGTCCGAGCTTGACGAGGCGCGTTATCAGCTCGACCCCATGGAGAAGGAGTTTCAGCGCAGCATCGTCATGAAACAGCGCGGCGCGCTGGCGCCGAAGGATTACGAGTCTGCCGAGAGCAGTTTTCGATCCATGAAGGCCCGTGTCGAAAAATTGCAACTGGCATATGATCTGATGCTGAAAGGGCCGCGTGATGCCGAGATCGACGCGATGCGTGCTGAGTTCAAGAAAGCTGAATCCGATCTCGTCAAAGCCAAGTGGCGTTACGAAAATACTCAGGTCCGCGCGCCGATCAAGGGGATCATTCTGAGCAAGAAAACGGAAGAGGGAAACATCGTCAATCCATCAGCCTTTTCCAATGGCCTGTCTGCAAGCCTGTGTGAAATGGCTGACTTGCATAATCTCGAAGTCGACCTGTCGATTGCCGAGCGCGACATCGGAAAGCTCTTTGCGGGCCAGGACTGCAGGATTCGTGCCGAGGCTTTCCCGGAGCGGATCTATCCGGGATACGTGTCGCGCATCATGCCGATGGCCGACCGGGCGAAGTCGGCGGTGCCGGTGCGCGTAAAGATCAACTTCCCCGCCGTCGACATGAAGGGCAAGCCGCTGGACAAGGACAAGCAAGGCGAATTCCTGCGGCCCGAGATGGGCGCGATCGTGACTTTCCTGAGCGGTCGATCCGAAAAATGGGCTGCTGCCGAGAAGAAGGAAACTACAGAGGAACGCAAGTAAGCGAAGAGACGTGCGTGGGATGTTACGATCCCTTGTCCACGGATGCTCTTGAATCCTAATCTGCGTTCATCCGCGGTTTACTTCTTGTGAGAGGACCTCATGCCCGAACCGATCATGCGTATTCGCAACGTCATCAAATCCTTCACACGCGGCAGTGAAGAGATCACGGTGCTGCGCGACCTCAATCTTGACGTCGCCGAAGGGGAGTTCCTCGGCATCATGGGGCCGTCGGGTTCAGGGAAAACGACGCTGCTCAATCTCATCGCGGGGCTCGACAAGCCGGATCGCGGCGAGGTCTGGATTGGCGGCCATTGCGTTTCGGCCATGTCCGAGTCGGAGCTCGCTTCCTGGCGTACACGGAACATCGGGTTTATTTTCCAGTTCTACCACCTGCTACCGGTGCTGACGGCGTACGAGAATGTGGAACTGCCGCTGTTGCTCTTGCCGCTCGATTCCGCCAAGCGCGACCAGCAGGTTTTGACCGCCCTGGAACTCGTCGGATTGTCGGACCGCATGTATCATCAGCCGGGACAATTGTCCGGTGGCCAACAACAACGCGTAGGCATCGCACGGGCCATCGTCACCGATCCGACGCTCATCGTCGCGGACGAACCGACCGGCGATCTCGACGCGCGGTCCGCGCTGGAGACCATGAACCTGTTGTGTGAATTACAGAAGGTGCTGAAGAAGACGATCCTCCTGGTCACCCATGATCCCCACGCCGCCGAGCGCGCCCAGCGGATCGTACATTTGGAAAAGGGTCAGCTTCTCGAGACGGCCGAGATGCACGCCCAAGGGCTGCTCACGCCGCCTGCATCGAGCGCAATCCAGTCCGGCGTGCCGACAGCAGACGACAACAAGGGAATTCGCGACGGAAAATGAGCCCAACAACACGCGCGAATCGTAGACTTCATGCTCCGCGTGATGACACCATCACGCGGAGCGTGATGTCCACGGTTCGAATCGCGGGGGACCAATCGATGCACTTCGCGGATCGACTGCTCGCTGCTTGCAAAAAAAAGGGGAACGCCGTCTGTTGCGGCATCGACCCACGCTGGGACATACTGCCGTTGGAGATTCGCCAACGTCATCCGGAGCTGACGCTCGAAGCAATGGCAGCGGCTTTCGAGGAGTTCGGCATGCGCGTCCTCGACATCGTCGCGCCGCTTGTTCCGATCGTCAAACCGCAAAGCGCGTTCTTCGAATCGTGTGGCCCCGCAGGCATGCTCGCTCAGCAACGCGTGTTGGCGAAGGCTCGAACGCTTGGTCTGATTACCATCCTCGATAACAAGCGCGGCGACATCGCTTCCACGGCCGAGGCCTACGCCGACGCGGCCTTGGCCGGCACGCAGTTCGAGGGGCGTCGGCATCCGGTTTGGAACGCGGACGCCTTGACCGTTAATCCCTACCTGGGTCGCGATGCCGTCGAGCCGTTCCTGGCCAGCGCTCGTCGGTGCGAGGGGGGCGTGTTCGTGCTCGTGCGTACGAGCAACAAGGGCGCCGGCCAATTTCAGGACCTGCGCTGCAACGACAAGCCGCTCTATCAGCACGTGGCCGAAGCGGTCGGCGCCTGGTCGGCGGAGAACGTCGGCGCTTGCGGCTTCGGCGATGTCGGCGCGGTCGTCGGCGCCACGCATCCGGCAGAGTTGGCGCTTGTTCGCAAGTGGATCCCAAACGTTATCTTTCTCGTCCCCGGCTACGGCGCACAAGGCGGGAGTGCGTCGGATATCGCCGCGGCATTTCGTTCGGATGGGATAGGCGCGATCGTCAACAGCTCACGCGGAATCACCGCGTGCTTCAAGCCCGATGAGCCGAAATGGGAAGAAGCGATCGAACGCGCGACGCGCGCCACGATCGCAGATTTGCAGAGGTGAGAGGAGTTGCTACGCAGCAAGCGACCTACACATCACGGCCCGAGAAGTGGTACATACCGATCAATGCGGTCATGCCGGACGCCGCTAGACTTGTCAACATCAGCTTGCTCAACAGGTTCCAGTCGTACCAACCCTTGAGGACGCTGGGCAGGCCTTGTATCGCGCGCTCCGGCGATGGAAAAGTCCCGGGCAGTTGCGACAGAACGAATCCTGTGCCATAGAGCGTGATCCAGACGACCGCGATGCTCACCAGCGTGTTGCTCGACATGGCGCTGACGCTTACGCCGAATGTCCCGACAAACACCAGAAGCGACGCGACTACAAGCAGGGCGACGGCGCAGCCATGCAGAGTCAGTGCGTCGCTGTGCAACATGTAGTATGCCGCGCCCAGCACGAGGCTGCCCTTGGCGAAGAATGTGATCAGCACCAATCCCAATCGCGCATGAAGTTTGCCGAGGAAGTACTGGTAGCGACTTATGCCTCGACTCAGAATGGAGTCGGCCATGCTGCCGCGCTCCGAGCAGATCGTGCCGGCGGTCAGCGCGATGATGAGCGTGATGCTGCCGTAGATGACCCAGGCAAGGAGATCGCCAACCGCTTCCGGCGCAGGCTGGATCATTCCCGAAACGCGCATGGCGCCGTAGCGATAGAGCAAATAACCGACGGCAACGGCGATCGACAGGAGCACCCAGACGCGGTAAAGCCAACTGTTAAGCGTCGCGGAAAAGTCGGCTTGCAGGACGGCCCAATACGGCAGAAAGCGATTGAGCCGAACCTTCGGCGTCGCTGTGGCAGCGGTGGCGTCCATGTCGTCTCCTCATACCGCTCGCGACTTTGTGCTCTCAGGGTCCGCCGCGAGCGCGAAGCCGCAAGCGGCATATCATGCGGCGCTCTTGTAGGCGCGGGCGAAACCGCGCGATTCTTCTTCCTCGACGAGATCGAGAAACGCCTGCTCGGTCTGCATGCCGACGCTGCGTATGCTGATCACGGTGACCTTGTTGTCGGCCAGCGTCATAAAGATGTTTGCGAGAGCGTTGGTGTTGTTCACGTCGTCGTTCATGCGAATCTCAAGCCGGCGCTGCTTCAGGTTGACGAGCTTGAAGTCGGCCATCGCTTTGAGCGCCGTCATGGCCCGTGTGATCGCTTTGTGATCGCCTTCCAGATCGAACTCGTAGTGGTTTCGCTTCATCCGTCCCTTGAGGTCTTGCAGCGAACCGAAGTAAATCAAATGCCCGCGGCTCAGCACGGCGGCGTGATTGCATACCTCGTCCACGTCGCTCAGATTGTGGCTGGCGATAATCAGCGTCTTGTCACATGCCAGCGTCTTTATCAGTTCCAGCATGCTGCGCCGCGCTTCCGGATCAAGTCCGAGCGTCGGTTCGTCCCAGATCAACAGATCGGGATCGTTGATCAAGCTCGTGGCGACGGCTAGGCGAGCGATCATGCCGTTGGAGAAATTTTCAATGTAGTCGCCGGACGCGTGCAGCAAATCGACGGCTCGGATGAGCGACGCCAGCTTCGGATTGCGCACCTCCGCGGGCAAGCCGAACAGGCGGGCCATGTAGTCGAGGTAAGTGATCGGCGTCATGCCCTTGGGGAATTGCGGATTGGTCGGAATGTAGCCGATGCGGCAACGCAGGTCGGCGGCATTGGGTCCCATTTCCTCGCCAAACACTTTGACCCAGCCGGCCGTCGGACAGTGCAAACCGAGAATCAGGCGCAAGAGAGTCGTCTTGCCGGCGCCGTTGTGCCCCAAAAGGCCCAGGACACAGCCAGGCTCGAGCTTCAGCGTCACATCATTGAGCGCGATCTGGCGGTGCTGATAGATCTTCGTCAGGTTGCTCGTTTCCACCACCAAATCGGCGGAGTGCTCGGCCACGAGACTCCCTCCTCGACCGCGCCGCTTGCGGCGTAGCAGGACAACACAGTATCAGTTCTTACTTCGGCAAGCGCGCTTGCCCAGGTAAAACGAAAGTCCTATCGATTGCTCTCGGATTTTTCGGTCCGTACACTAACACTGTCAGAGTTTTTGCATCCTTCCTTCCTTATCCATCTTCCGACCATGACCAACTTCGAACAGCAACGAGTTGACGCCACTGCTTACTTTCGCAGTCTGCAAGATCGCATCTGCGCTGGGCTCGTCCAGGCCGATGGGCAAGCGCAGTTCCGCGAAGACACGTGGACTCGGCCGGGCGGCGGCGGCGGGCGAAGCCGGGTCATGGTCGATGGCGGCGTGTTCGAGAAAGCTGGCGTGAACTTTTCCGAGGTGTTCGGCCAAATGTCGCCCGAGTTTGCCAAGTCGCTTCCGGGCGAAGGGCTCGATTTCAGCGCGACCGGCGTTTCGCTTGTTCTCCATCCGCGCAATCCGAAGATTCCCACGGTCCATGCCAACTTCCGGTTCCTCGTCAAAGGCGACCGCGCCTGGTTCGGCGGCGGCGCCGACCTGACGCCGTACTACCCGTATCGCGAGGACGTGATCCATTTTCACAAGACGTGGAAAGCGGTCTGCACGCGGCATCCGGCGCCGGTCGATTATGCGAAGTTCAAGAAATGGTGTGATGAGTATTTTTACCTATCACACCGTCAGGAACCGCGCGGCGTCGGCGGTATCTTCTTCGACTACCTGGAAGGCGATGTCGACGCTGTCTTTCGCTTCGTGCGCGATTGCGGCGATGCGTTCTTGGACGCGTACGTGCCGATCGTGCAGCGGCGCAAGAACGAATCGTACACAGAAGCCGAACGACAGTTTCAGGAGTTTCGCCGCGGCCGGTATGTCGAGTTCAATCTGATCTACGATCGCGGCACGGTCTTCGGGCTAAAGACCGGTGGCCGCACGGAGTCGATTCTGATGTCGCTGCCGCCTGTGGTGCGCTGGCTCTACGACTACCGCCCAGCGCCCGGCACGCGCGAGGCGGAGTTGTACGATGTGTATCTGAAGCCTCGCGATTGGGCGGAAGAATCGTGAGGAGCGGCTAGGGCGTTGCTGCTTGCGGCGCAGCGGTTGGCGGCGGGCGCTTGGGTCGCTCCGGATCGATCAGACACATCCAAGTCGGGTTGTCGGCGCCCTGGCATGTGCAAGCATGCGTGACGACCTGGGGCGGCGCAAACACCCGCTTCTTGCACTTCGGGCATTCCCAGACGCGCCAGACATTGAATCGATGACGGGATCGCGGGCCCTTCATGGCATGGCCTCAGAATTTCTTCGCCTGCTTCTTGTCGATGTCGATTACGAACTGCCTTAGGATGTCCATCTCCTCCTTGGTCCACGGGTCCATCTTGCCCGGCGGCGGCATGCGGCGTTTGCGATCCTTCGATTCGATGCGTGCGAGCATACTCCCCGCATCGCCCTTGAGAAAGAAACCGTCCTTGAGCAGCATGCGAAAATCCTTCTCCGGGTTGCCCGACATCTTCAGCGCACTGACGATCTTGCCGTTGTGGCAACCGACGCAACCGTTTTTCTCGCCGCGCAGGAACAGCGGCCAAATTTCCTTGATGAATCGCTCCTGCAGGACCTTGCGGTCGCCGTCGGCCAAGGAATCGAAGTTTGGCCCGCCGGCCTGATAGGACGCCGCAAAGCTCGCGCTGACGAAGAGGAGCAAGGCCGCGACGATCCAGCGTGTTGTTCTGCACATTTCGTGACTCCAAGCGAACTTGCTAAGGGGCCCCTTGCCCATTAGCATAGCAGTTCACCCAAGGCACGTCCCGCATCCGCGTTCGCCCAAAACGAACGGCTAACTGGGGAAATCCTCAATGTCAAATCACACAGCGGCATGCATCGCTGTCTTGATGTGGGCAGGCGCAGGCAACGCTCAGACGACGCTTGCCTGGAAATTCACCAAAGGCCAGACGATTCACGCCGAGCGCGTTGCCAGCCAAAAACAACTCGTGGAAGTGAACAACAAAAAGTTGAAGAGTGAGACTCACAGCGTCTGGCATGTCCGATTCGAGGTCATGGACGTTCGCGCAAGCGCCGCCCAGATTCAAGCGACGCTGACCAAGGTCGAGCACAAAACCGCCGGGCCTGCCGAGAGCGAGTTGATTGACGCCAAGCTGCACGAAAAAATGCGCGGCGCCGTCTTCGATCTGGACGTAACGCCGTCGGGCCGTGTGTTGGCACTCAAGGGCTACGGCGATTTCGTGAATCGCCTTGCGGAGAAGGATGAAACGCGAGCCGCTGCCGTGCGAGTGACGTTGTCGGAATCGGCGCTAACGGCGAGATTCGAGGAATTCTTCGGCCCCCTCCCAACGAAGAGCGTCAACCAAAAAGATCGGTGGGATCGACGATCGGTCGAGTCCATGCCGCACTTCGGCCTGCTGCGCCAGACGGCAAGCTACGAATACGCAGGCGCGATCGATGGCCGACACCTCATCGATTACACCGTCGCCGCGACGTACGAACCGCCCATCAAAGACGACAGGATGACGTTGTTTCGCGTCGTCAAGGGGAGTTTTGGATTCGACGATTCGAAGGGCCGACTTGTCTTCGATGCGGACTCGGGCATTTTGTCCGAGCGCGACCATACCGTGCGGCTGCGAGGCGAGCTCGTCGTCGCTTCCAAAGATCGTCAACACACGATGCACGTCATAAGCGAAAATACGTTGAGGATTCGAATCAAACGCTGAGAATGCCACGCCTTGCTGGCGCTCCGTGTACGAGTTATCGCGTCATCTCCGCCTGCGGTCCTTCGACAGCTCGAAAAACCTCTGAGACCGAAAGGCACAGCCCCAAACAAATGCGATAAAGCGTCTCGATCGACGCCGAGTTTTTTCCGAGCTCGATCTGTGAGAGGTAACCGACGGAGATCTTGGTTCTCCGTGCGAGGTCGGTCAGCGTCAGGCCGAGCGCCTTGCGGCGTTCGCGAACTGCGACACCGATGCGTTCGCGCAAGACTTGCTCTGACAATCGCAAAAGGCCGCGCGTATCGAGACTTAGCAGTACCGCCTTCTTGAGCACGTCGACCTGAAATGGCTTGGTGATGTAGTCGAAAGTTCGCGCCCGCAGGCATTCGAGTGCACTTTCCACCGATGGAAAGGCCGTGACGACAACGATGCTGGCGTCTGGCTGCGTGTCCTGTACAAGTCGCAACAGGTCCGCGGAGGAAAGTCCCGGAATGACGTAGTCGAGAATGACAACCTGAAACAATCGGCTGCGCAAGGCGGCCTCGACCTCGCGCGGATCGCTGACAACCTGCACCAGAAACTCGTGCTCGGTCAGCGTCGCCTCGACCAATCGACCGATCGATGGATCGTCGTCGACTACGAGCACGGCCACGTCGCCGGCGCCCTGAATGCTGTCGGCGGCCTCGCCAGCCTCTTCGACGACCGGCTGAGTTCCGTTCGCGGTGGACTCAGAATCTGCGCCTGCCGGTTCGGAGCTTTCGGCCGATTCTCCGTGAGCCGATGCCATCTTTTCCTCTTTGCTTTGATTCCTCGCGGCGACGCGCCGAGGAATCCGTTCTACGTCATGCACTGCCCAAGGCCAGTGCGGATTGTACGCCGTCCACAAATATCCGCACATCGATAGGGCCGCGCAAGATGGGGAATCGCTTGAGTGCGGCGTCTTCATCGAGGTTGTTCATGACGCTCTGCGCCTGGACGAACAAGAAAGCCGTATCCGAGGCGTAATCGCGGACTTTGCGTGCCAGACTGAACCCGGATCGATTGGGCAGGGCCGTCTCAGTGACGATCAGCTCGAAGACATTGCCGGGCGTCATCACGGTGTTCAGGGCAGCGTCGGCCGAGGTTGCGATGGTCACGCGACTGCCGCGTGCTTCGAGGATCCTTCGCATCGTCTCCAGGCAGAGCGGATTGGGATGGACCGCCAGCACCTTCGGCGAGTCCCCGGATCGGAACGGCGGCCCGGAGACACCGGCCACGGGCAGCAACAATCGCACTGCAAACCCCCGGCCGGATGGCGGCGCAACCAACTCGAGCCCGCCGTGAAATCGCTGCATTATTCCGTAGACGATGAGCAGCCCTGGCCCCCGATGCCTTGGCTTGGTGCTTAGAAACAACTCCCGAAACAGCTTGCTGCGGTGCTCCAACGCCATGCCCGGCCCCGTGTCGCTCACCGTTAACTCGATGAATTCCCCCGCACCAGGTGAGCCGAGCAAAGCTCGCGCATGGGCCCCGGACAGGGCTACCGAACGGGCGGTGATCGTGACCACAGTCTCCTGCGTGGTCGCTTCACGGGCATTGTTGATCAGTTCCGTCAAGATGGTGCGCAGCGCGGCGGCCTCGATGTCTGCCAACGGGAGATCTGCAGCAGCGTCGATCTCAAATCGCAGCTTCGGCGTCGGACCATACCGATGCGTTTCCTCGATCAATACGTCCAGGATCGGTGTCGGCCAAACCGGCGCCCCCGCACGACGGCAGAACCAATGGAGACGATGAATCCAATCGGCGCCTTTCTGTGCCGACTGCAGCACTTCCAACAAGTACCGATGCAAGACGCTGTTCGGCGTGGCCTGACTTAGCCCCAGTTCGGTGAAGCCGAGCACGCCGGTCAAGTAATTCCCAAAATCATGGCACAGACGACTTGCCACGACGGCCGCCTGCTCCAGGTTGTCATGAAGGTGATTGGGCGCCTGGCCGCGCCAACGCTCGATCGCCTGGCCGGCCGCCATCAACGACCAGCGATCGTTGTCGTCCCAGCCTCTCTCCGCAGATCGCTGTGCCCAAACAATCAGCGCCGAGTTCACGACGGCGACTAGCCACTCGCCCTGAGCGTCATCGACGGCGCCCGCCGTCATCGAAAACTGAAGCTGAGCAAGCAACCGCTCATCCCGCAGCCACGCCGGCGATCTGCCGGCCGCGTGTCCGGGCGGATAACTAACATCGGTCGACGGCTGGACCGGATTGCAGATTCCGACAGCATCCGCGCGAAGGCAATCGCATAGGGCTTTCAGAGCCGCGTTCAGCACCGATGGATCGTGACTTTCTCCCAGCGGGCGAATCGCATCGAAAACGGATGTGAATTCTCTGGTCTTCATGGGCTCGAACGAAAGGGGTTAAACAAGCCGACTTCGCCGCTGCGAAGGATGATCAAAAGGGCTCCCTTGTTCATTCCGTAGAATATCCTTGGCAATTTTTGGGAAAACGGTAATTGTTGCCAAGTTATTTTCTGGCGACATGATTTGCCTCGCGATCCGCCCATTGATCCGCCGGCACGGAGTTGGCATGCACATCAAGCAGAAGCCCGAGGATTTCAAAGTCGAGGAGATGACGCGCTGCCAGGCCGTTCCCAGCGGCGACTTCGCGTTCTATCGCCTCGAGAAACGTGGCTGGACGACGGCGGACGCGTTGCGCATCATTCGTCAGCGCTGGCGCATCGACGCGCGCCGCATCGCCGTCGGCGGACTGAAGGATCGCCATGCCGAGACCATCCAGTATTTGACAATCTACCGCGGACCACAGCGAAAACTCACGCACACCAATCTGCAACTGACGCACTTGGGCCAACTCGAAGCCGCCTACACATCGGAGCTGATCGACGCCAATCGATTCGCCATCACCGTGCGAGCGATGACCGACGCCCAGGTCGCCGCCGCCCTCACGGCCCTCGAGGAAGTGCGCGACGTTGGCGTGCCCAACTACTACGACGACCAGCGCTTCGGGTCGGTGATTCACGGCGGCCCATTTGTGGCGCAGCTCATTCTCGCCGGCGAACACGAGGCCGCTTTGCAATCCGCCCTTACCGCCCCTTACGCCTTCGAGCGGGCAGCTCAGAAAAAAGAGAAGGCGACGCTCAGGCAACACTGGGGCAACTGGGATTACTGCCGCCAGCACCTGTCGCGTGGGCCGACGCGCAACGTAATCGACTATCTCGCCGCCCATTCGGGCGACTTTCGCGGCGGTTTAGAACGCCTGCCGCCGGAACTGCGGTCGCTCTATCTGTCAGCCTATCAGAGCCATCTCTGGAACCACATGCTTGTCGCTTGGCTCGCAGATCATTTCGCAGCCGGCGACCTGACGCCGATCGCACTGCGGCTGGGCGAGGTCCCGATGCCGAAGCGTATGCCGCCCAATTTGCGCGACATCGTTAGGACGTTGCTGTTGCCCCTGCACTCGGCACGCAGCCACCTCGACGACGCCGACCCGCGCAAGCCCTACTACGATCGCATTCTCGCCGACGAGGAAGTGACGCTGGAGCAGTTCAAGCTCAAGGGCTTCCGCAAGTTGTTCTTTTCGAAGGGCGAACGCGCCGCCTGGTGCTTCCCCGCGGACCTGGAATCGCGCTCAGCCCGCGATGAGGAGCACACCGGCAAGAAGAAGCTAACCCTCCGCTTCGACCTGCCGCGCGGCTGTTATGCCACCCTGGTCGTCAAGCGCATCACCCGAGCGGTGGAGAAAGATTGATCGACATTATTCGCGAATGAAAACGACGAATGGCGAGAGAGAGTCGTTCGCGTATCACCGGCGTTGGCAGCGTCGAAAACGAGCATGCACAAGAATGAACGAGACAGTAATCTGGAAAATACCGATGCACCTCGTCAACAACACCGACGAAGTGCTTCGGTGAATTGGATTACTTCGCGACCGGGGTCAAGGCATGCAGCCGTGTGCTCCAGGTCCAGGTGGTGCGATCGTTCTTGGCATTTCCGGTGATGATGTTGCCCATTACCGTCCCAGTGTAGACGATGCGGTTATTGTCGAACCCGATGGTTATCGTGTTGCCGGTGCGCTGCCAGGTTCCCTGCATCGCCGATTGCGCGTCGATCATGACAGCACGGCCACCGTCATAGAGCATGAAGCTGAGATCGCCGAAGCCTTGCAGCGTTTCGTTGCCGATCAGAACACGCACACCTGCAACATTGAAGCCTCCGCCGACACCGGGGGCGACGACGCGCTGTCCGAGCCCCATGACCAGGTTGCCGGAAATGGAGGGGGACCAGGTGATGACGGCGTCTTGCTTGGCTTGGTTGCCTTTTTCACGCAGAACGGCAATGGTACGTGCCGGCGTGTACTGCTTCATTTCCGCAAGCGTGATTTTGCCATCGCTATTCAAATCGGCGTTCCCAGCCATGCCGTCATAAAACGCCTTCGCATAGGCGCTGTACGGGCCAAGGGCGTTGCTCATTTGCAGGTGGTTACTGGAGGCGATGACCACGAGTCCGCCGCCGTTGGGGTCGGTGTATTTATCCATGTATGCCTTGGCGTTGAGATTGAGTTGGCCGCAGAAGCAGGCGTCGATGATGATGAATACTTTTTTGCCCGCTCGCACATTCACGTCGGCGGCGTCAAGCAAATGCTTGTCCGTGATGATGGTGGCGGCGGAGTTTTGCGGGTCGAAGTCGTAGGGAAGGAAATACCACATGCGCGATTGCTTGTTGGAATCGCCGTGGCCGGACAGGAAGATGACGACGAAGTCGCCCGGGTTGCCGACCTTGGCGAAGCTGTTCATGCGTTGCAGGATGGCATTGCGCGTGGCCTGAGCGTCAACCAGCGTGTAGTTGTAGACGTTTCCAAAGATCTTGCCTTTTTGCGAAAGGAAGGCAGCCGAGGTGTTGCGTGCGTCGGCGACGTCGCCCTTGAGCTTGTTGGCTCGCAGGTAATCATCGATGCCGGCCGAGACGATGTAGCAATCGGGCAGCCGGCTCGGTTGAGCGTGCGCCAGGCCGGCGATCACCAGAAACGCCAAAGCGGCCACGATCGGAAGACGCAGCGTGTTGATGAAAGTCTTCAGTTTACCCCTCCACAAGAATAGCAAGGTAGTTGCGAAAAAAGGCGTCCGGTGGCCGTCCACCGAACGGCTTTCATGAGCAATTCCGTTTTCCGCCCGCAACTCTACGACAGGCGGGGAACCGAATGCCGTTACTTGTCGTTGGACTCGGTGATGGTGACGGTGAACTCACCGGTTGCATTTCCTGCGCCAAAGCTTGTGGCGATGATGCGGTATTCGCCGGTTTGGGCAATGCGATGGACGATGCGAGCATTGGGGAAACCGCCGCCGTCATCGTCGCCGGCCAGAATCTTGCCGTCGGGTCCGAGCAGGAACAAGTAGGAATCCAACTCGCCGTTGTTCAGGTCGCTAACCATGTCGATCTGATAGCTTTTTCCTTCCTCAAGCCTGACGGCGAGCGAGCGGGCCAGCTTGCCGACGTTGCCGATCATGCCCGTTTGGGGATTGAAACGGCTATCGGTGGCGGCGATGCGACCGGTGTACGATCCCTTGCCGTCAACGAGTTTCAGAGCCAAGGCTGGTGGAGGAGAAATATCCT
>Ga0194132_10003832_pt1 | contig 26214 bp, 22 predicted proteins | sample TA2KigOf80mmetaG_FD_148612 | JGI IMG/M metagenome (GOLD analysis project Ga0194132, IMG submission 148612) | Freshwater microbial communities from Lake Tanganyika, Tanzania - TA2015054 Kigoma Offshore 80m | ecosystem: Environmental > Aquatic > Freshwater > Lake | place: Tanzania: Lake... | reverse complement strand
TATCGCCGATTGGCCGGAAGCCTTCCGCGTCCAGATGGAGGCGGCGCTGCACGACCAGGCCGAGCTCCTGAACGAGACCCAGCAGATGATGGCGGCCTGGACCCGGCGGCGGCAGGAGGCGATGGAGTCCGGCTTCAAGACGCTGCAGAGGCTCTCGGCCTCGCGCGACGTTGCCGAGATGGCCGCGGCCTACAACGAGTGGCTGACCTCGAGCATGGGCCGGATCATGGCCGACATGACGGCGGCGCAGGAAGGCGCCATGCGGCTCGCCAATCTCGGTCAGCAGACCATGTCGGCGCTGACGCCGAAGGCGGCCGACGGCAAGAAGCCGAAGCCTGGATGATGCCGGCCTCGATCCTGCTCATCGACGATGATAGCTTCTTCGCGAGACTGACCGCCGCCATGCTGGCGCCGGCGCAGGTCGTTCTCGCCAAGGACGGCGCCGAGGGCCTCGCGCTGATGAAGGCGCAATCCTTCGACCTCCTGATCACCGACCTGCTGATGCCGGGGAAGGACGGCATCGAGACGATCCTCGAGATCCGCCGCGCCGACGCCGCGCTGCCGATCCTGGCGGTCTCCGGCGGCGGCAAGTTCGGCGGGCGCGGCGACCTTCTTCGCATGGCGCAGCGTCTCGGCGCCAATGCGACCCTGCAGAAGCCTTTCACGCGCGAGGAACTGCTGACCGCGGTCGAGACCTGCCTCGCCGCCGGATCGAGCCCGACGCCGGTTGAAGGCTCCGGCGCAGGCGACTAGCCTTCGCTCAGGAGGTATCGCGATGAGCTTCACGGTGACAGGGCCGCTTCCAGGAGCAAGCTTCGGCGGCCGCATCGGTCCTTCCGGCGGCGCCGCTTCGGTCGTCGCGTCGGCGGAGGCCGATCCGGACGCGCTGCCCAAGGCTCTTGCCGACAGCATGGGACTGCTCCTGCTCAAGGGCATGGATGCGATCGCCCAGGACGCGTCGCTGCTGCTGCGGCTCAGCCGCATCTTCGGGCCGGAGATCGAGGATTACCGCAACAACCTGACGCCGCTGCACATGGTGCATCCGGAGGTGAAGGAGATCCTGATCGTCTCCAACAAGCCGCCGGTCAGCCGCCAGCCGCCTGCCTTGCCCGATCCGCCGCTGACCGCCGATGGCCGCTTCCCCGTGCAGTTTCCGCATCGCCGCGGCTGGCATACCGATCAGAGCTATCGCCGGCCGCCGCCGGATGTCTCGCTCTTCTTCGCGGTGACGCCGGTGCCGAAAGGGCAGGGTCAGACGCTGTTCGCCAATGGCGCGCTCGCCTATGACGCGCTCTCGCCGGCGCTCAAGGCAAAGATCGACGGGCTCGATGGCCTGCACACCAAGGGCCGCACCGGCCGGTCGCGCGACCAGGTGCTGGCGGGCGAGCCGGTGCAGGTGCTGAAGTCCCATGAGCGCTCGCAGCGCCAGCCCGTGGTCCGCACGCATCCCGTCACCGGTCGGCGCGCGCTCTATCTCTGCGAATACGGGCAGATGGACTGGCTCGACGGGCCTTTCGTCGGCATGGAGCCGGGGCCGAAGGGCGAGGGTGCCGCGCTGCTGCAGGAGCTGATGAGCCACATAACCCAGCCGCGCTTCGTCTATGTGCATGAGTGGGACGCGGGCGACCTTCTCATCTGGGACAATCGCTGCCTGATGCATGCCGCGACCTGGTACGACGCCGCCAAGCTCGAGCGCGTGATGTGGCGAACGACCGTCAGCGGCAATCCCGGCGACGCCTATGCCGGCGAGAAGAAAAGCTGGATCCCGGCCGCGGCCGATTAGTAGACACGATGAGTCCGGTCGCGCTTGGTTTCCGCGCCGCCCCGGGGGCGGACGAGAAATCCGTGCGGGACGCCGTATCGACGGAATTCGGCCTGTCCCCAGCCGGTATCGACGCGCGTTTGAAGGCGCTCGGCGCAAGCCCGGGAAAACCTTGGCGGAAGGAGCAGAAGCCCGCCTGGATCAGCTGCCCGAGATCTTCGGGTAGATCCCTTCCTCGCGGGCGCGGACGCGGATGAGCGCGGCGAGCATCGCCATCGTCGGCACCGGGACGCCGGCCGACTTCGCCATCTCCAGCGGCACCGAGTAGAGCGCGTCGATCTCCATCGGGCGGCCGGCCATCAGGTCCTGCAGCACGCTCGGGCGGTGGCCGAGCTTGGTGTTGACGCCGACCACGCGCTCGACATCGAACTCGCTGGCGCAGCCCATCGCCTTGATCAGTGCCTGGGCCTCTGCCATCAGCCGGCGCGAGGTCTCGATCAGCACCGGCTCCTCATATGTCGCCTTCACCGGCGAGCGCGTCAGCACGCACATCGGCCCGGCACTCCAGTTGAAGGCGAGCTTCTCCCAGATGAAGTCGCGGAGCTTCGGCGTCACCGTCACCGGCAGCTCGGCCTCGCGGAAAGCTTCGGCAAGCGCTTCGAGTTCCGGCGTCGTCCTGCCGTCGGGGCGGCCGAAGAAGGTGCCGCGGGAATGCCCGGAGATTTTGACCACGCCGGGCGAGGGGATCGAGCTCGCCGGCCAGGCGATGCCGCCGACGATCCGCTCGCGCCCGATGAGGGTCCTCAGGCGATCGCCCGGATCGAGCAGGGGAAGGCTCTGTCCGTCATTGGGGCCGCCATGGTCGAGGAAGTACCACCACGGGATGCCGTTGGTGATGAAGGCGACCTGCGTTTTCGGTCCGAGCAAGGGGCCGATCTGGTCGGCAACCGAGGGCAGCGACGGTGCCTTGACCGTGACGAGCACCGCGTCCTGGACGCCGAGATCGGCCGGCTTGTCGCTGGCGCGCGGGCGTGACGGTACGCTGGCGCCTTCGGGGAGCTCGACCTTGAGGCCGTTCTCCTGGATCGCCTTGAGATGCGTGCCGCGCGCGACGACCGAAATCTCGGCGCTGGATTTGCTGAGAAACCCCGCGAGGTAGCCGCCGATGGCGCCTGCACCGAACACACAGATCTTCACGAGGCCGGCTCCCGTTGCGGCGAGTGTGGAGCCGGACGTTAACGGGCTCGGAAGGCGAGTGCCAGGGGAAGCGAAGAGGGCTCTTGGTTAATGCGCCGCGGCATCCGCGTTGCAAGTCATCCCATCGGTTCAACAGCCAAATCGGGAGAGCGTCGATGGGTACAGGCGGAGTGATCGGGATGCTCTTTGGCATCATCTGCGCTTTGATCGTCCTCGTGGAATGGTTTAGGCGCGATATCAAACCTCGGCTGCAAACTTCTCAGCCGCCTAGGGCACCGGAAGGCCAGCGCGGCGCCCGCTGAAACAGGGCCGTCCGCGCCCGGCAATTTCAGCCGGGTGCGGACAATGGCCGGTTGCTTGTTCGTCTTGCGATCGGCCTGCCCGGCGGTGCTGACGCCTGCGGGGTTCCGGCTACCGTGCTACCCTTTACCGATTCCACGAAGGGGACCCCGATGAACTCGATTCGCCACCTGCCGCTGGTCGGCTGCGTCGCCTTGATCTACGCCGCGGTCGCCATGGTCGGCGGAGGGGCGCAGACAGTGCTGTCGACCGGCCTGCCGTCCGGCGCGCAGTGGAGCCTCGGCGCCGGCGACCTGCTGGTGGTGATCGCGGTCGTCGCGCTCTATTTCGAGGTGCTGAAGGCGACGCGGACCACGCAGGCCTCGGTCGTCGACCACATCCTGTCGCTGTTCGCCTTCGTCGCCTGCCTGTTCGGCTTCCTTTTCGTCGGCGCGCTCGGCACCTCGACCTTCCTCGTCATCATGATCATGGCGCTGGTCGATGTGATCGCCGGATTCACCGTCACGATCTCGACGGCGCGCCGCGACTTCTCGTTTCCGGAACGCGAGTAGCTCAGTCCGGGAACATGTCCTCGGCATAGGCGAAGAGCGCCGGCATGCCGCCGGTGTGGAGGAAGACGACCGTCTCGCCCTTCCTTCGCTTGCCGCCGCGGATATGCCCGATGAGGCCGGCCATCGCCTTGCCGGTATAGACGGGGTCGAGGATCAGCCCCTCGGTCGAGGCGGCGAGCTTCACCGCCTCGCGGCATTCGTCCGTCACGAGGCCGTATAGCGGGCCGACATAGCCGTCGTCGTTCTCGACATCGGCGGGCGAGATGCCGAGATCGAGGCCGAGATGCCGGGCGGCGGCATTGGCGATGCGGGCGATATCGGTGGCGCGGTCCTCGTCCCAGCGCACCGGGCTGATGCCGACCACGCGCGTCTCGCGGCCGAGCGCCTTGGCGCCGAGCAGGAGTCCCGCCGGTGTCATGTTGGCACCCGCGACATAGATGCAATCGGCCTTCTTGCCGCGCGCCTCCAGCTGCGCGTCGATCTCGAGGAAGGCCTCGACATAGCCTACGGTCGAGATCGACAAAGTCGACATGGCGAAGGGCGAGACAAGGTAGGGCTTCCGGCCGGCGGCCTTCAGCTCGGCCGTCCTCTTCTCCAGCAGCGGCGGCAGACGCTGGATGTCGTCGATGTCGACGACCGTCACATTGGCGCCCATCAGCCTGTCGAGCAGGAGGTTTCCCTGCAGCTTCGGCCCCTTGATGCCGTGCACGAGCATCAGCTCGACCTTGAGACCGAGACGACAGGCGGCGGCGGTGATCTGCCGGCACCAATTCGACTGCGTATAGGCTCCGGCGACGATGGTGTCGCAGCCGGATTCGACGATGCCAGGGAAGAGGAATTCGAGCTGGCGCGCCTTGTTGCCGCCGAAGGCGAGGCCGGTCATGTCGTCGCGCTTGACGAGGATGTCCGGCCCACCGAGCGCCTGGGTAAGGCGAGGGCAGACCTCCAGCGGCGTCGGCAGGCACGCCAGGCGCGTGCGCGGCAGGCGGTCGATGCGCGCCTGCAGCTCCTCGCGGCTTAGGGGACGGTTGCGCGACTGGGTCTGCACGGACATGGAAAGCCTCCTCAAATGTCCGGCAAGCCTAGCACGCGTCCCCGCAGCGGACGTCGCCAGCGCGGAGCCGACGGAACCGGCCGCTCTGTCGGCGCCTTATTCGTGCGTGACGTCCCCCAACCTGCGACATTTTCGTGATCCCGAGCCGGCGCCACCGCCAGTCGAGCCTTCCGAGGCCGCTGCGGAGGAGCTGCCGCCGACGCTTGCCTCGGTCGATCCGACCTTCGCCATTCTCTGCGGGATGTTTCTGGTAACGGCGCTGGCCGTTCTCTATGTGGCCAAGGCGATCATCCTCCCGGTGGTCCTGGCCTTCGTGCTCAAGCTCCGGCTCAACCCGGCGCTTCGTTTCCTGGAGCGTTGGAGCGTGCCGCGCATCATCGCCGCCCTGTTGCTGATCGTCGCCGTCTGCGCCTCGATCTTCGGCCTTGTGGCGGCGCTCGCCGGCCCGGCCGGCGACTGGTTCGCCAAGCTGCCATCGGCGATTCCGCGCCTGCAGGAGCGGCTCGAATTCCTCAAGGAGCCGGTCGAGATCATGCGCCGCTTCCTGGGCGCCATCCGCAGCTTCACCCAGGTCGACACCGTCGTCGCCATCCCGGCGAGCGAAGGCTCGCTGCCGGAAGAGATCTTCCACGGCACCTGGAATTTCGCCGCCGGCCTCTTCACCACCGTGCTGCTGCTCTTCTTCCTGCTGATCTCGGGCGACACCTTCCTGCGCAAGCTCGTCGAGGTCCTGCCGAGCTTCAGCGAGAAGCGTCAGGCAGTCGAGATCTCGCAGCAGATCGAGAGCGACATCTCCGGCTATCTCGTGACGATCACGATCATGAACGCGCTGGTCGGGCTTGCGACAGGCCTCGTGATGTGGGGCTGCGGCGTCGGCGATCCCGTGCTCTGGGGCGCGGTCGCGTTCCTGCTCAACTATGTGCCCATCCTCGGGCCTCTGCTCGGCGTCGGCATATTCTTCTTCGTGGGGCTGCTCGCCCTCGACGGCGTCTGGGCGGCGCTGCTGCCGGCGAGCCTCTACCTCGCCATCCATGTCGCCGAAGGAGAGGGCATCACGCCGTTGCTGCTGGCGCGGCGCTTCACTCTCAATCCGGTGCTGGTGATCCTGGCGCTGGTATTCTGGTACTGGATGTGGGGCGTTCCGGGCGCGATCCTCGCGGTCCCCATCATGGCGATCACTAAGATCATCTGCGACCGGGTGAAGCCGCTGAATCCCTTCGGCCACTTCCTCTCCGGCTGATGCCGGAAAACGGAAGGGGCGCCGCAGCGCCCCTTTCTTCAAGTCGAATTGCGATCCGATGTCAGCAGACGGTGCCGACCGGGCAGATCTTCGCCGAGCTGCCGGGCGGGACGACGACGGTGGTACCGCCGCCGGGAACCGAGGCTGTGCTCGGCTGGACATAGACGCGCTGCTGTTCTCCACCGCTGCATGCGGTGAGAGCGAGCGGCGCGACAAGGACGACAAGAATCAGGGCGCGCATGGGGGTTCTCCCTCGTGTTCTCTCGCCACGAAAACGCCCCCGGGGCGGGCCGGTTCCCGAGCACCGCGGGGAACGACGGCCATTCGAACTCGTTGAAATCAGCGGGAGATGGAGGAGGCGCCATGGCGCAAAAATCTCACGGCGGCTCGGCTGGCCACGCGCTCGATCTGAAGAAGGGGCTCTTCACCTGGAAGGACCCGAAGCGCATCGCCGCTTCGCTGAAGCGCTCGGCCGAGGAGAGCGACCATCGCAAGACCGATCCCTATCGCTCCGCGATCTCGATGCTGACTTTCTACGTGAACCGCGCCGGTAGCAAGCTGAGCGCCGAGCGCGTCAGGACGTTGAAGGCGGCGAAGGCGGAGCTCAGGCGACAGTTCGGCCGCGAGCCGCCGCCGCCGCGTCACAGCCATGTCGCGCGCAAGCGGCGACCGGATGGCGGGCTGGCGCACTAGCCTCGACCGCAGCCCACGCGGTAAATAGGGCTCGTGGGATACGAGACGATCACGATCGAGAAGGTGACCGGAGGGCTCGGCGCGGAAGTCAGAGGCGTCGACCTGTCCAAGCCGCTCAGCAACTCGGCCGCTGCTACGCTTCGCCAGGCTCTGGTCGATCACCTCGTGCTGTTCTTCCGCGACCAGCAGCTCACGCCCGAGCAGCAGATGGCCTTCAGCCGGCTCTACGGTCCGCTCCAGCGCGTCCCCTATGTGCGGCCGATGGACGGATATCCGGACATCATCCGCGTGCTCAAGGAAGCCGACGAGAAGAAGATCTCGACCTTCGGCAATGCCTGGCACTCGGATTTCAGCTTCCTCGAGGAGCCGCCCATGGCCTCGATCCTCTATGCGCTCGAGGTGCCTGATCATGGCGGCGACACTCTGTGGATCAACATGTACGACGCCTATGAGGCGCTCTCAGTGGGCATGAAGCGGATGCTGCGCGGCTTGCGCGCCATGCATAACGGCCGCCCCTACGGCGTCGTCGCTGTGCCGCCCAAGGACATGCGCACCAGCCGCTCGATCGGGATCGAGCGTAACAACCCCGAGGCCGATCGCGAGATCGCGCACCCGGTCGTGCGCCTGCATCCGGAGAGCGGACGCAAGGCGCTGTTCGTGAACTCGATCTACACCGGGCGCTTCGAGGATATGAGCGAGGCCGAGAGCCGGCCCCTGCTCGATTACCTCTACCAGCATGCCCTGAGGCCGGAATTCGCCTGCCGCTTCCGCTGGCAGCCCGGCTCGCTCGCGGTCTGGGACAACCGATGCACCATGCACTACGCCGTCAACGACTATGACGGCAGCCGCCGGCTTCTCCACCGCACCCAGGTGCAGGGCGAGAAGCCGATGCTCGCCGATTAGAGCCCCTGGCCGCCGTTGACGGCGACGATCTGGGCCGTGACCCAGCTCGCCAGCGGCGAGGCAAGGAACATCACCACGTGTGCGACCTCTTCCGCCGTGCCCATGCGGCCCATCGGGCAATTGGCGAGCGTCGCATTGTAGAGCGCCGGATCGTTGGCCTTGCGATCGGCCCAGACGCCGCCGGGGAACTCGATCGAGCCGGGCGCCACGCAATTGACGCGGATGCCGGCCTTGGCATGCGCGGCGGCCAGCGTCCGCGTGTAGTGGATGACGGCAGCCTTGGCCGCGCCATAGGCGGGCGTGCGCACGGACGGGCGGATGCCCGAGCCCGAGGCGATATTGATGATGTTGCCCTTCGACGCCTTAAGGGCCGCCATCGACTCCCGCGAAGCGCGGACCGTCGCCAGCACGTCGACATCGATGCTCTGTTCCCAGCTCTTCTCGTCGTCGCTCATGCCGAAACCGGAAGCGTTGTTGACCAGCACGTCGAGCCCGCCCAACGTCTTGATCGCATCGGGGATGTACTTGGCGATCGCCGCTTCGCTGGCGAGATCGCAGCTGCCGGCATGGGCCTTGTGTCCGAACTTCGCGATCTCGGTCCTGGTCTTCTCCAGCGCCTCGGCGCTGCGCGCGCAGATCGAGACGTCGGCGCCGGATTCGGCGAAGCCGAGCGCGATCGCGCGACCGATGCCGCGGCTGCCGCCGCAGACGATGACCTTCTTGCCCTTGAAGTCGAACGGCATGTGACACCCCTGCTGGTCTGATGCGTGGCCGGGAGACTAGCGCGGAACCGTCGTGCCGGACCGCGAAAATCGCTTCGCCGTTGACCCGATCTGAAGCGGCGGTTCCCCTTGGTCGATCCAAGGGAGGCGTTCATGGCGTTGACGGCGATGGTTCTTGGCGCGGGCTCGGCGGGCGAGGGGCATTCGATCGCGCTCCAGCAGGCCGGTGTCGAGGTCGTGGCGATGGCGAGCCGCACAGCGACGGTCGTCCGCAAGGTCGCCGACGATCTCGGCATCCGCATCGCCTCGACCGACTGGCGGAAGACGCTGGCCGAGATCAAGCCGGACATCGTCGCCGTCGCCACGCCCGGTGACACCCATGTCGAGATGGTCGAGACGGCGCTGTCGCAGAGCTGCCACGTCCTGATCGACAAGCCGCTGGCGCCGACCGCGGCCGACGCGCGCCGGATCGCGCTGGCGACCAGGAAGGCCGGCGTGAAGTCTGCCTATGCCGCGACCTCGCACTACCAGCCCTCGGCGCTGCTGGCGCGCAACCTGATCCGCTACGGCACCATCGGCACGCTCTACGAGGCCGAGTTCGTCTCGCACTATCGCTGGCCGCAGCGGTTGCCGCATGGCTGGCCGCATCAGCTCAGGCTCGGCGGCGGCAGACTCAACAACAACTTCACGCACAAGCTCGCCATCGCCGAGTCGGTGTGCAGCGGCGTCAGCCTCTCGATCGCCGGCGAGACGCGCAACGACCTGAAGCGCGCGCCGAAGGTGCCGATGCCGCACGACTTCCGCGACTGGCACAAGAGCGAGGTGACGCAGGAAAAGGCCGAGGCGGCCGGCTGGGCCGAGGTCGACAGCGACTGGTCCTACACGGTGCTGGCGCGCATCGGGGCGCCGGGCAGCGATCCCCTGAAGGCGCCCAGCGTCACCTTCCGCCACTCCTGCCTGCGCAAGGGCAAGCACCAGGACTACGTCGCCTTCTACGGTTCCAACGGTACCATCCATGTCGACGAGGCCTATTGCCAGGCGGCCGTGCATCTCTGGCGCGAAGGCGACAGCGACTTCAAGCAAGTGCCGCTGACGGCAGAGATCGAGAGCTGGTTGCCGCCGCCGCAGGTGCGCGCGAACTGGCCCAGGGGCTGGGACATCGTGCAGCGTTCCTGGAACGCGCTCGCGCGGGAATTCGTGCGCGACATCGAAGGCCAGCCCTTCGAGCCCTACCTCACGATTGCCGATGGCTGGCGCCACCAGGAGGTGATCGACGCCGTCCGCGCCCGCTCAGGATGGAAGGACATCCCGAAGGAGCCCTAGAGCGGGTCGAGCGGCCAGATCGGGCGGCGGATGTTCTTGTAGGGATATTGCTTCCAGTTGAACGAGGTGATGCCGCCGGAATCGACATAGACGAGGCGGCGGCCGATCTTCTCGAAATCGGCGCGGAAATGGTTCATCGCCTTGCAGGCGAGGATGTTGGTCGTCTCCGGCTCGATGCCGAAGGCGCGGAACTGCTCGCGGTCGTCGATCTGCACGCGATGCGTGGCGACGATGATCTTGATGCCGCCGACCTGGACCAGCGCGCTCGGTCCGAATGACGTGACGGTGCCGGTGGCGAAGGGACCTTTCCTCACGATCACGCCGTCGGAGAGGGCGATCACCTTGCCGGTCACCTTCAGCGGCGTGCCGCCGAAGCGCGGATCATGCTTGCCGCCGAGGTCGAGCGTCACGGTCGCACCCACGCCCGCCTTGCGCGCCGTCTCTGCCGACTCCGCATCCGCGATCGAGCCGACCGCGACATCCCGCAGATCCGCCTCGATCATCGCCTTCAGCAGCGCCGTGCCGTCGCCCATGCCGGCGCCGCCGGGACAGTCGGTGTAGTCGCCGATCAGCAGCGGGCCTTTGCCGCTCGCCGGCTCCTTGGCGATGCGGATGACCTCGTCGATGGGGCGAAGCTCGATCGTCTTGGTCTTCCGCGTCTCCCAGGCGAAGTCGATCAGCTCGTCGGCGACTTCCTGCGCGCGCTTCGTTCCGTTGTTGCCGGTGACGAGAACGGTCGGCCCGACGAATTTCTTGTCTGCCCAGTCGAAGCCGGCATTGATGCCGATGTCGAGGATGTCCTTCTCCTTGGCCAGGATCGCCTCGGCCTTGGCGAGGATGTCGACCATCGGCCCGGCGCCGGAGATCGTGCGGCCCTGGTCGAGGCCGTTGAACATCGGCCGCTGCGCATAGGCGACGTGCGGTGCGATCTCGCCCTTCATCGCGCGCTGCAGCAGCTCGCCGGCGCGGATCGCCGTCTCGTACATGTCGACATGCGGCGTCGTCCGGTAGGTCGAGACGATGGTCGCATGCTTTGCCAGCTCCGGCCCGATATTGGCGTGGAGGTCGAGCGTGACCGCGATCGGCACCGTCGGCCCGACCACCTCGCGGATGCGGCGCAGCAGCTCGCCCTCGGCATCTTCGAGATGCTCGGCGACCATGGCGCCGTGCAGCGGCAGGAGGAGACCGTCGAAGGGGAGCGACTTCCTCAGGCTGCCGAGGATGACCTCGCTGAAATGCTCGTAGGCCTCGCGCGTCACCGGCCCGGAGGGGGAGGTGTTGGCGACCAGCGGATGCACTACCGTCCAGCCGAAGCGGTCGGCGAGATCGAAGATCGCGCCCCATTCGCTCTTGGTGCCGCGATAGGCGCGGGGGATCTCGTCGTCTCGTTCGTAGCCGCCGGTCGTCTTGAAGCGCTCGAGGTCTGCCGGCAGCCGGCAGAAGCTGTGCGACTCATGCATTACCGTGGCGGAGAAGATCTTGAAGCCGGCCATGCGCGCCTCCTCGGAGATCGGTCGAGCTTAGCGCCGGTGGCGACATCACCGCAAAGTCACCCGCCGCGCCGCGGAACCACGTTCGGCCAGCGGATACGGGACCTTCCGATCCGCATCGACGACCTCATCCTCTAAAGGCTAGGCTCTCCTTCTACAGAGAGCTGCCTTGGCGGCTTGCTCGCCCGGCGGCATAACCAGGGAGAGCACCTATGCGCTTAACGTATTGGGCCTGCGTCGGCGTCGCCGCGCTCGGCCTTGCGGCGGGAGACGTTGCCGCGCAGAGCACCTTGAAGATCGTCCCTCAGGCGGATCTCAAGATCCTCGACACGGTCTGGACGACCAACAACATCACCTCGAACCACGGCTACATGGTCTATGACGTGCTGTTCGCGCCGAACAGCAAGCTCGACTACGTGCCGCAGATGGTCGACAGCTTCCAGCGGAGCGCCGACGGGCTCACCTGGAGCTTCAAGCTCCGCGACGGGCTGACCTTCCACGACGGCACGCCGGTGACGGCGAAGGACGTGGTCGCCACGATCAAGCGCTGGGGCGACCGCATCCCGACCGGCAAGACGCTGATGTCCTTCACCAGGGAAGTCGCCGAGACCGGCCCTGCGACCTTCGAGCTCCGGCTCAAGCAGCCCTTCGGCCAGGTGCTGGCGATGCTCGGCAACCCCGAGAACCCGTTGTTCATCACGCGCGAGAAGGAAGCCAAGCTCGCCGCCGACCAGCAGATCACCGACCCCACCGGCTCCGGCCCCTTCGTCATGGTGCAGAACGAGTGGGTGCAGGGCGCCAAGGTCGTCTATCGCAAGAACGCCGCCTACAAGCCGCGCTCCGAGCCGGCGGACGGCTTCGCCGGCGGCAAGCTCGCCAAGGTCGACCGCGTCGAATGGCACGTCATTCCCGATGCCAACATCGCCGCCCAGGCGCTGATCCGCGCCGAGGTCGACGTCATAGAGATCCCGACTACCGACCTCCTGCCGCTGATGAAGCGCGATGCCAACATCGAGGTCCGCGTCATCGACCGCATCGGCACCCAGGGCATCTTCCGCATCAATCACCTGGCGCCGCCGATGAACAACCCGAAGATCCGCCAGGCGCTGCTCTATCTCGTCGGCGATCAGCGCGACTATCTTGGCTCGATGATCGGCAACCGCGAATACGAGAAACCCTGCTGGTCGGTGTTCGTCTGCGGCACGCCCTTCGAGACCACGGCCGGCGTCGGCCCCTGGGCGACCGGGACGAAAGAGCAGAACCTCGCCAAGGCGAAGGAGCTTCTCAAGGAGGGCGGCTACAAGGGCGAGCGCATCGTTCTGCTCGATCCCGCCGAGGCGCATCTCGCGCACACCCAGGCGATCGTGACCTCGCAGAAGCTCAAGGAGGCGGGGATCAACGTCGACCTGCACACGGTCGACTGGGGCACCCAGAGCGCGCGGCGCGCACTCAAGGACGATCCCGAGAAGAACCCGCGCGGCTGGCACATCTTCCACACCTGGGGCGGCGGCCTCGCGCAAGGAAGCCCGCTCACCAACGCCGCGGTGCCCAGTCCCTGCGACGGCTCCAACTGGTTCGGCTGGCCCTGCGACGAGACGCTCGAGAAGATCCGCCTCGAATTCCCGATGGCGGCGACGGCCGAGGACCAGAAGAAGGTGGTCGAGCGGCTGCAGACACGTTTCTACGAGGTCGTGCCCTACATCCCGGTCGGCCAGTTCTACTCGCCGGTTGCCTATCGCAAGAACCTGACGGGCGTGCTCGATACGGTCCGCCTGGTTCTCTGGAACATCGAGAAGAAGGGCTGATCGAAGCCCGGCAAGGCCGGCGATCCTAGGATCGCCGGCGCTTGCTGATGAAGAGCAGAGGCAGGATGGCGAGCGTGATCAGCGTCATCCACTGGAAGTCGGTGAGATAGGCCAGCATCTTCGCTTGGCGATCGATCTCCTCGCTCAGGTTGAGCAACCCGTCCATGGTCTGCAGGTCCCACGGCGCCGCGATGCCCGGCTCGCGGAAGCGGTGGTCGTAGGGCGTCACGTGCTCGACCAGCGACGCGCGGAAGGCCTGGCGGTTGCTCGCCAGCAGCGCTTCGAGGATGGCGATGCCGGCGCTGGCGCCGATGTTGCGCACGAGGCTGTTCAGGCCGGCGCCGTCGGTGCGGTACTGCGGCGGCAGGGTCGAGAACATGAAGGTCGAGAGCGGCACGTAGATGCAGCCCATGCCGAAGCCCTGGATGAACCCGGTCCAGATCAGCTCCCAGGCGCTGACGTCCAGGCTGAAGCGCGTCATCGCCCAGAAAGCCGAGGCGGTGATGGACACGCCGAAGGCCACGACGTAGCGCGGATCGACATAGCGGACGATCCGGCCCGCCAGCGTCATCGCCACCAGCGTGCCGACGCCGCGGGGGCCCATGATGTGGCCGGCGTCGATGACCGGGTATTCGAGCACGTCCTGCAGCAGGTGCGAGAGCAGCGCCAGCATCGCCAGCACCACCACCGCGATCAGGAAGGCGATCAGCATGCCTGAGACGAAGTTGCGATCCTTGAAGATCGCAAGGTCGATCAGCGGCCTCTCCGTGGTCAGGCTGTGAACGATGAAGAGGTAGAAGGCGAGCGCCGAGACGACGGTCAGCGTGACGATCTCGGTCGACTCGAACCAGTCGAGGTGATGGCCTCGGTCGAGCATGATCTGCAGCGCGCCGATGGCGACCGCGATGAAGGTGAAGCCGGTCCAGTCGAACGGCGCCTCGGTGTTCTTCTTCGTATCGGGCACGTAGATGCTGATGCCGATCGCGGCGAGGATGCCGATCGGCACGTTGATGTAGAAGATCCAGCGCCAGTCATAGGCCTCGGTCAGGTAGCCGCCGATGGTCGGCCCGAAGATCGGCGCGGCGACGAAGCCCATGCCCCAAAGCGCCATCGCCTCGCCATGGCGCTCGCGCGGATAGACATCCAGCAGCGTCGCCTGCGAGAGCGGGATCAGCCCGGCGCCGAACGCCCCCTGCAGCGCGCGGTAGACCAGCATCTCGGTGAGGCTGGTCGCGGTGCCGCAGAGCGCCGAGGCGGCGGTGAAGCCCAGGATGGCGACGACGAACAGCCGGCGACGGCCGAGCTTGAGCGCCAGCGCACCGGTCGGCGGCGTCATGATCGCCGCAGCGACGATGTAGCTGGTCAGCACCCAGGCGATCTGCTCCTGGGTCGCGAGCAGGCTCCCCTGCATGTGCGGCAGCGCCACGTTCGGGATCGTCGTGTCGATCGCGTGCATGATCGTTGCCGTCATCACCGCAAAGGTGAGGAGGCCGAGATGCGCGACTTTCGGCTTCCCGTTCATGAGGCGCGGTGCGGCGGAGCCATGGCGCAAGGCTAGCGCAAGGTCGGGGCAAGCGGCCAGCATCGTGACCTTTTTGCGACACCTGCGCGCGACGGCGGTGACCGGCCCTCTCGTGATTTGCGCGGGCGGGCCGACTCGGGCTATCCAGTCGCCAATACCCAACCCAGCCTCCAGAGGCGGGCCGCATCGCAGCCCGTTGCCGGAGGTTCGTCGCGATTTTTCACGCTCGCCGGCGACGGCGGGATCCGAAGGATCAGTCTTGTTCCGAGCGTTCGAAAACCTGCTGCAGCCGACGGCGCTGCCCCCCGGAGACGCGCCGCCGGCGAGCCTGGCCGGCTTCTACTGGCATTTCGCCTGGCAGGCGTGCGGTCTGCTGGTCGCGCTGTTCTGCGCCGGTTTCTTCGTCGCGATCCTCGACAGCCTGATCCCGGTCTTCATCGGCCGCGTCGTGACGCTGGTCTCGACGCATCCTCCCGAGACGATCTGGGCGGAGGCCGGGTGGCAGCTCCTTGGCATGGCCTTCGTGATGCTGGTGATCCGTCCGATCGGACTCTGCACGCAGAATCTGATCGCCAACCAGGCGCTCGTGCCAGGCATGAGCAACATGATCCGATGGCAGAACCACTGGCACGTGGTCCGCCAGAGCTGGTCGTTCTTCCAGAACGACTTTGCCGGCCGCATCGCCAACCGCATCATCCAGACCGGCCCGTCGCTGCGCGAGAGCGTCATCGCCGCGACCAATGCCGTCTGGTACATCCTGGTCTACGGCACCAGCGCGATCGTGCTGCTCGCCTCCAACGCGCTCTGGCTCGCGCTGCCGATCTCGCTGTGGTTCGTAGGCTACCTGGCGCTGCTGCGCGGCTTCGTGCCGCGGCTGCGCGACCGCTCGCGCGAGACCTCGGAGATGCGCTCGGCGCTCACCGGACGCATCGTCGACAGCTACACCAACATCGTCACGGTGAAGCTCTTCGCGCGCGCCCGCGACGAGGACGCCTTCGTGCGCGAAGCGGTCGATGAGCACACGGTCTCATTCCGCAACCAGGTGCGCCTGATCACGCTGTTCGGCCTGTCGCTGTCGACGCTGAACGCCTGCATGGTCGTCGGCACGGCGGCGATCGCCGTGTGGCTCTGGATCGGCGGCACGATCGGCGTCGGCACGGTGGCGATGGCGCTGCCGCTCACCTGGCAGATCGCCAACATCGCCGGCTGGGTCGCGCAGAACGTGACCTCGATCTTCGAGAATATCGGTACCGTGCAGGACGGCATGAAATCGATCGCCGTCAAGCGGCAGATGCCCGACAGTCCCGATGCGGGTACGCTCGAGGTCACGCGTGGCAAGATCGAGTTCGAGCGCATCTCCTTCGGCTACGGCACCGAGCGCGGCGTGCTGCACGGCATCGACCTGACCATCGCGCCGGGCGAACGCGTCGGCCTCGTCGGCCATTCCGGCGCCGGCAAGTCGACCCTGGTCAACCTGCTTCTCCGCTTCCACGACCTGGAGGGAGGCCGCATCCTGATCGACGGCCAGGATATCTCCAAGGTCACGCAGGAGAGCCTGCGCCGGCATATCTCGATGGTGACGCAGGATACTTCGCTGCTGCACCGTTCGATCCGCGACAACATCCGCTACGGCCGGCCGGATGCGAGCGAGGCGGAGATCCGCGATGCGGCCGAACGCGCGCATGCGATCGATTTCATCGCCGGCCTCGAGGACTGGAACGGCCGGCGCGGCTTCGATGCGCATGTCGGCGAGCGCGGCGTCAAGCTCTCGGGCGGGCAGCGCCAGCGCGTCGCGCTGGCGCGCGTCATCCTCAAGAACGCGCCGATCCTGGTGCTGGACGAGGCGACCTCGGCGCTCGATTCCGAGGTCGAGGCGGCGATCCAGGAGCAGCTCGACGACCTGATGAAGGGCCGGACGGTGATCGCGATCGCGCACCGGCTCTCGACCATTGCGCGCATGGACAGGCTGATCGTGCTCGATCACGGCCGCATCGTCGAGCAGGGCGCGCATAGCCAGCTGCTGGCCGCGGGCGGGGCCTATGCCAAGCTCTGGCGTATGCAGTCCGGCGGCTTCAAGACGCCCGGTCCCTCCGACTACATCGACACCGCGCCCGCGGCGGAGTAACCCCGGGGCTAACGCCGCGCCTTCTGGTTCTGCCGCGGATCGGGCGCCTTCTTCTGCGGCTGGCCCGCCTCCTGCGCCGAGCGCGCGGCGGAGTCGATCAGGCCGGTGCAGTCGCTGTCCTTGCCGAGGCCGAGCTCGATCGTCGGGATCAGCGCCGCCAGCGGCGTCAGCAAGGCGCCCAGCACCGCCATGGCGCCGACCCGCGCGCCCGTCGTCGCAGCGTCGATCCCGACTTTCGGGTTCTTGAGCGTGCCGCTGACATGGACGGGAGCGCGGAAGGAGAGAAGGCTGACGTCCTTCGGGTGCGCCTCCAGGCGAAAGCCCAGGGCCTCGTCGCGCAGGTTGACCCAGCCGGCGGCGCCGATATTGGTGTCGGTGGTATCCAGCACCATGGAATTGGTCCGAAGCACGCCCTTCTCCAGGCGGGCATCGGAGACCATGCAGCGGATGCCGAAGGTCTTGTCCTTCCCCGACACCGAGAAGCCGAGCGCCTCGAGAAGATCGAGGCCGGCCAGCTCGGTCAGCAGCGCGCTCACCTGGCCGCTGGTCATCGCCAGCAGCAGATGGCCGTCGCCGTTGCCGAGCACCTCGGCGGTCGAGTTGCCCGTGCCGACGATCTGCAGCTTTCCGCCGACGAGCCCGGCGCCGTCGAGGGCGCCGCCTGCCTTCTGCATGATGCGGCGGAGGTCGATGTTGCGAAAATCGGCATCGATATCCCAGCGCGGCACCTTCGGCTTAGTGTCGACATCCAGTGTCACTGCGATCCGGCCCTTGCCGACGCCGAAATTGAGCGGCCGCAGGCGGAGCCGGCCGTTCTCGAGGTCGAGCTTCACCATCAGATCGTCGACGGGCAGATAGTCGGATTCGAGCCGCCGAGCGCGATAGGTCACATGTGCGTCGATCTCGTTCGCCTTGGAAAGGTCGAGACGCCTGTCCGGCAGCAGCCGGTTTCGGGCGTTTTGCGCCTGCATGGCGGCGCGCTGGCGCGGCGTCGCGTTCGGCGTTTCTGCCTTCCCCGGCGCCATCCCGATGAAGCCGCCGAGATCGGCGAGCACGGTCTTGGCCGAGTTGAGATCGGCTGTCAGCACGCGCCGCCGCCCACCGGTATCGACCGCGAGACTGCCCGAAAGGTCGCTGTTGCCGACGCGTCCGTCGAACTTGTCGAAATGGATCGTCGTGCCGGCGTGCCAGAGGTGGCCCTTTACCTTGTAGGGCGGCGTCACGGGCAGCGGAATGCCGGTCATCGGATAGAGCAGGCTCATATCGGGGCCGCTGATTTCGAGCTGTCCGTCCATCCCGGCGAGGTTCGTGCGATTCCTGACCGTGCCGACGATCTTCGCGCGCGTGGCGCCAACCTCCCAGAGGATGTCGACGGGGTAACGGGTGTCGACGTCGCGGAAGGCTGTAAGCGAACCGGCGCGGACCTCGAACTTGGTCTTGGCGTCGGCGTAGCGGCCCTCGCCGCGGAAGACGAGCTGCGAGTCGCCGCCCTTCGGATCGGGCTCGGTATGGACAACGACCTCGACGTCCGTCTTGGTCTTGGCATCGACGATGCTGACGCGGCCGTCATTGACCGTGAGCCGTCCGATCTCCGGCGCGCCGGGCGCGGTGGCATCCGGCGAGCTCGGCTTCAGGCGATCGATCACCCAGTTGGGTTCGCCCGCGGCGTTGGTCTCGCCCTTCACGACAGGCTGATCGAGCGTCAGCGCGGGGATGAAGAGCTCGCCGGTCCGCAAATACCGCATCAGGTCGAGGGTGAAGCTCATCCGCGCGAACTCGGCGACGTTTGTGTCTTGCGGGAATCCTTCGGAATTGCCGATGGTGAAGCGATCGACGGTGACGAGCGGCTCGCGGGAGAGCTTTACGTCGAGATGGCCGATGGTCACCTTCCGTCCGAGCTCGGCCGAGGCCTGTGCCTCGGCGATGGGCTTGAGCCAGTTCCAGTCGAACAGCACGACCGCGGCGACGGTCGCCGCCGTCACCGTCCCGAGAAGGGCGAGCGTGACTTTCCAACGTCTGCGCAAGGGATTCGAGCCTCCAACGGCGCTTAGAACCCCTCCACGGAAATGGCAGTTCCGCGACTAACCGGTGCGCCGGACCTCGGCGCGCGTGACGAAGGCGCTGGCGGCGAAGATCACCGCGGCGCCGAGCCAGGTCCAGACATCGGGAACCTCGCCGAACATGAGGTAGTCCGGCACCGCGACAAAGGGCAGCCGTGTGAAGTCGTAGGGCGCCAGCGCCGAGGCGTCGGCGAGCTTGAAGGCATAGGCGAAGGCGAACCAGCCGATGGTGCCGAGCGCGCCGATCGCCGCCATCACCATCAGCGCATAGGCGCTGGGCCAGACCCAGACCGTCGCCGCCACCGGCAGCGAGAGGCAGGTGATTCCGAAGGAGACATAGAGCACCGCCGTGATCGAGCTCTCGTTCGATGCGCGCTTCATGATGAGCGCGACGGCGGCATAGGTCGAGGCACCGAAGAGGGCGAGCAGCGAGGCCGGGGTGAAGGCTTCCGTTCCAGGCCGCATCACGATGAGGACACCGAGGAAGCCGGCGAGCGTGCCGATCCAGCGCCAGCGCCTGACGGCCTCGCCGAGGATCAGGGCGGCGCCGATCGTCTGGAACAGCGGCTGGGTGAAGGTGAGCGCGGTGAACTCGTTCAGCGGCAGCAGCGCCACCGCGCTGAAGCCCGCCATCATCGAGAACAGGTTGACGAAGGCGGCGAAGAACAGCCGTCCCGGCTGGTGCGCACGGAAGGCGCTGCGTCCGGCGGCGACGGCGAAGGGCAGGATCGAGAGGAAGCCGAACAGGTTGCGGAAGAAGGCAATCTCGAACGGATGCAGCTCGTCGGTGACGAGCCGGATGAAGCAATTCATCAGCGAGCCCGTCGCCGCCGTGGTCAGGCAGAGAAGCACGGCGACGATATGAGGGGAGACGCTCGGCGCGGGCATCGGCGAGGTGACTGGAGCCGGGGAAGCAACGTCCCGTCAAGCCGATAGCGGCAGCGACGGCGCGGAACGAACCCGCGGCCGGGCCGGTTTATCCGGCAGCCTCAATCCTCGCCGAAGGTCATGCCGTGGACCGTCTCGCCATCTACCGCGCCAAGCGCGACTTCGACCAGACATCGGAACCGACCGGCAAGCGCGGCGCCAAATCGGCGAAGGGCGGGCTCTACATCGTCCATGAGCATGACGCGACGCGGCTCCACTACGACCTCCGGCTCGAGCATGACGGTGTGCTCCTGTCCTGGGCGGTGACCAAGGGACCGAGCCTCGATCCCGACCAGAAGCGGCTTGCCGTCCATGTCGAGGATCACCCGATCGACTACGGCTCATTCGAGGGCACGATTCCGGAAGGCAATTACGGGGCCGGCGCCGTCTCGCAATGGGATCGTGGGCGCTGGTATCCCGAGGGCGATGCCGATCGTGGCTTGAAGAAGGGCCATCTCGAGTTTCGTCTGGAAGGCGAGAAGCTCAAGGGACGCTGGCATCTCGTCCGGCTCAAGGGACGGCCGAAGGAGAAGCGCGACAACTGGCTGCTGATCAAGGCCAAGGACGCGTTCGCGGTGTCGGGCAAGAAAAGCGAGATCACCAGAATCGCAACCCAGTCCGTCAAGACGGGACGCACGCTGGCCGAGATCGCCGAAGGCACGAAGGTGAGGGCGCGGGCCAGGCCGAAGCCTCGTTTCGTCCCGCCGTGCCTCGCGCGGTCCGACAAGACGCCGCGGGGCAAGGAGTGGGTGCACGAGATCAAGTTCGACGGCTATCGCATGCAGGCGATCCTCGGCGGTGGCAAGGTCGCGCTGATCACCAGGACCGGCCTCGACTGGACCGAACGCTTCGGCAAGGCGATCCCGAAGGAGCTCGACGAGTTTCGCTGCAAGTCAGCCGTGATCGATGGCGAGATCGTCGTGCCGACCGAGACCGGCATCGCCGACTTCTCCCTGCTCCAGGCCGATCTTTCGGAAGGTCGCACAGGTCGTTTCGTCTTCTACGTCTTCGACCTCCTTCATCTTGATGGTGCCGACCTGACCGGGCTGCCGCTGCTCGAGCGGAAGGAAAAGCTGGAAGCACTGTTCGAGGACGAGGAGGCGACCAGGACCGGCGCCGTCCGCCTCAGCCAGCACTTCTCCGAAGACGGCGATCTGATGCTCGACCAGGCGTGCCGGCTCGGTCTTGAGGGTGTCGTCTCGAAGCGCGCGGATGCCCCCTATCGGAGCGGCCGCACCGGCGACTGGATCAAATCGAAGTGCAGTCAGCGCCAGGAATTCGTGATCGCCGGCTACGTGCCCTCGACCGCAGCGCGGAACGCCATCGGCTCGCTGGTCGTGGGCTACCACGAAGGCGGCGAGCTGAAGCCGGCTGGGCGGGTCGGCACCGGCTACTCGCAGAAGGTCGCACAGGATCTCAAGCGACGCCTGGACAAGCTCCGCACCGGACGCTCGCCTTTCACGGCGCGCCAGCCCGGCGACCGCCGGGTCGTCTGGGTGAAGCCCGAGCTGGTCGCGGAAGTGGAGTTCCGCGCCTGGACCGCGGATGGCATTCTTCGCCATTCGGCTTTCGTCGGCCTCCGCGAGGACAAGCCGGCGGCCGAGATCCGTCGCGAGGGCGGGATGGCGAGCAAGGCTCGTAAGTCGGTGACAACTTCAGTGGAGCTGAGCCACCCCGACCGTGTGCTCTGGCCCGATGTCGGCCTGACCAAGCAGGGTCTGCTCGACCACTACGCCGCGGTCTGGGACCGAATGAAGCCCTATGTCGTCAATCGGCCGCTGTCGCTGGTACGCGCGCCCGACGGGATCGGCGGTAGCCAGCTCTTCTTCCAGAAGCACCGCTCGCCCGGCATGCACAAGGCGATCGCCGACCTGAGGGATCCGAAGGACGGCGAGAAGCATATGCTCATCCGCGACTTCGACGGCCTCGCCGCGCTGGTGCAGTTCAGCGTCGTCGAGATCCATCTCTGGGGATCGACCGCGGACTCGATAGAGAAGCCGGACCAGATCATCTTCGATCTCGACCCCGACAAGGACGTCGGCTGGGACGACGTGGTCGAGGCCGCGCGCGAGGTACGCCGCCGGCTGATCCAGCTCAAGCTGAAGCCCTTCCTCAAGACCACGGGCGGGAAGGGGCTTCATGTCGTCGTGCCGCTGAGGCCGGAAGCAGACTGGGCCAAGGTCAAGGACTTCACGCGCAAGATCGCGGAGGGCCTCGCCCGCGACTTCCCCGACCGCTACACCGCGAACATGTCCAAGAAGGTGCGGACCGGAAAGATCTTCGTCGACTATCTGCGCAACGGACGCGGCGCCACCGCCGTCTCCCCTTACTCGGTGCGCGCCCGCGCCCGCGCGCCGGTCGCGGTGCCGATCGGATGGGAGGAGCTCGATCTCGGCGTACGCGGCGACCAGTTCACCGTCGACAATCTGATGAACCGCCTCGACAAGCTCGACAAGGATCCCTGGGCCGGTTTCCGCAGGGCGACGAAGCCGCTACCCAGGATCAAATAGGGTGCAACCCGGACCGCGCCGGGCCGTTCCTCCAGGGTAAGCAGGAGAACGGCCATGCGATGCGATGTCTGCGGCAACGACTATGACAAGGCCTTCCAGGTGATCCAGGGCGGCAAGAGCTGGACCTTCGACAGCCTTGAATGCGCGATCGAGGCGACGGCTCCTCGCTGCTCGCATTGCCGCTGCCGGATCATCGGCCACGGGCTCGAGAAGGACGGCGCGATGTACTGCTGCGCCCATTGCGCCAAGCACGACGGCGCGACGGAGCTACGCGACCGCGCTTGAGTCGCCTCAAGCGGGTGCGACCAGGCGCTCGCGCATCAGGGTGCGGGTCTGCGCGAAGAGCTGGCGGCCCTTCGCCGCGAGGTCGGTCACCGCCGGCTGATCGCCCGCCTTGCAGGCCTTCTCCAGCCGCCCCGCCAGGGCCTCCAGCCTGGCGGCGCCAAAATTGCCCGCCATGCCCTTGAGCGCGTGCGCCTCGGCAGCGAGGCCCTGGAGGTCGCCGGCCTCGATCATCGTCTCGATCTTCGACATGCTGGTGAACGCGCCATCGAGGAAGAAGCCGAGCAGCTCCTGGAAGGTCTCTTCCGGCACCTTGCGCTTGAGCTCGTCGAGCAGGCTGTCGTCGATGATCGGGCGGTCGCCATCCTCTATGGCTGCCGGCACCGCCGCGGGTGCTGCCGTCGGGGTCGTCTCGATCCAGCGCGCGACGATTTCGAGGAACTTGCTCGGCACTAGTGGCTTCGCGATGTAGTCGTTCATGCCGGCGCCGAGATAGAACTCGCGGTCGCCGGCCATGGCGTTCGCGGTCATGGCGATGATCGGCAGCTTTCGATGCGTCTCGCCCAGGCGCCGGATCGCCTGCGTCGCCTGCACGCCGTCGACATTCGGCATCTGCACGTCCATCAGCACGACGTCGAAGGTCTGCCGGCGTGTCGCCTCGATCGCCTCGGCACCGTCCACGGCGACGACCACCTCGTAGCCGGCGCCTTCGAGCAGGGTCACGGCGAGGAGGCGGTTGATGGCGTTGTCCTCGGTGACCAGGACGCGGCCGGAGGCAGGCCCCGGCGGGCGTACCTGCAGGTTCGGCTCCGGCGCGATGGCCGCATCCAGGTCTTCGCCGGCAATCGCACGCTTGAGACGAACGACGAGGTCGCGCCGGCCGATCGGCTTGGTGATGAGCCCGTCAAAGACGGATCGGTTGAGGCGATGCGAGGTCGCGAGCGGCCCGAGCGGTGCCACCAGGAGAAGCTTGGTCGTGCTTCCCTCGGTCGCGGCCCTGAGAAGCTTGCCGAGTTCGAGCCCCGAGGTATCCGGCAGATCGCGGTCGACCAGGATGACGTCGAAGGGCTTGTTCTCGGCACGGGCCAGCTCCGCCACCGACTCGGCCTCCGCGCCGGTCGCAGCCGTCGCGACGGAGACGCCTTCGGCTTCGAGGCGGCGAGCGAGCGAGCGGCGCGTCACCTCGGCATCGTCGATGACCAGCACCGACCGTCCCTCCAACGCGCCTGCTTCCGCTGCCGGAGCCGCCTCGACCTGGCTGCGCGGCAGGACCAGCTCGACCCAGAAGGTGCTGCCGGCACCGGGCGCGCTTACGACACCGATCTCGCCGCCCATCAGCTCGACCAGCTGCTTCGAGATCACGAGGCCGAGGCCCGTGCCGCCGAAGCGGCGAGAGATAGAGCCATCGGCCTGCTGGAATTTTTGGAACAGCTTCCGGCGCGTCTCCGCGCTCATGCCGATGCCGGTATCGCGGACCAGGAGGCGGATGCGCGCTTCGCCCAGTTCCGCGTCCTTCGCGCTGACCTCGATCGTGATCGAACCCTTCTCGGTGAACTTGATGGCATTCGAAAGCAGATTGAGGAGGATCTGGCGGATGCGCACCGGGTCGCCGCGCAACGTGCCGCGGGCGCTCTCCTCGACATAGGTGGCGATCTCGAGCCCTCGCTCATGCGCGCGCGGCGCCAGCAGGTCGACGGCACCGTCGACCAGCTTCTCGAGCCCGAAGTCGATCGATTCGAGCACGACCTTGCCGGCCTCGAGCTTGGAGAGGTCGAGCACGTCGTTGATGATGGAGAGCAGGGAGTCGGCCGAAATCTGCATCGCCTCGGCGAATTTCCGTTGCTCGTCGGAAAGCGGCGTGTCCAGAAGGATGGTGTTGAGTCCGATGATGCCGTTCATCGGCGTCCGGATCTCGTGGCTCATATTCGCCAGGAACTCGGACTTCGCCCGGCCCTCGCGCTCGAGCGCGTCATGGGCATCGGCGAGATGCTCGGCGAGCTGCGATTTCTCGTGGCGCAGGACCAGGGCGTTCAGCGACGAGGCGAAGGATTCGCGGATGATGACCAGGTAGTTGGCGAGCAGCACCACCTGGATGAAGAAGACCGTGAAGCCGAGAAACCCGCCATGGATCGCACCGGCGATGGCGAAGAAGCCCATCGTCGGCATGATGAAGGCGGAGGCGGCAGGCGGATGCGACGAGTACGAGGTGACCACGCCCGCGGTCATGGCGATGGTCGACAGGACGGCGATCGACTGTACGAGCGGATCGTCGCTGACGAAGAGAAGCGCCGCGGTCGCGCCCCACCAGAGGCCGAAGGGCAGCATGCCGAGCGTGAAGCGGCGCGCCCACTCCCTGGGCGCATGGAGGTGGGGAGACCGCCGGTACCGCAGCCAGTCTATCGTACGGCCGATGCAGATGAGGACGGCGACCGCCATCCACCAGAGCGGCAGCGCGCTTTCCATCGCCGCCGCCAGAACGAGGCCGTTGACGATGGAACAGAGGAACGAGGTGCCGATGCGGAAGGACGGCGGGTAGAGCGCGACCACGAGCTCGCGCTGGATCGTCTCCGGAACCTCCGGACCGGCAACGAGAGTCTTCAGCCAGCCGGATGCAGGCTGTGACATGCGGTCTGTGTGCCCTCTTCGTGGCGTTCGGTGCCCGGAGGCAGGTGGCGCTCGGCGGAGCCCCCTCCGGCCGGTTCTGCCCAGGCCAGCAAGACCATACAGGCTCGTCGGGCGAGCCGGCAACGCCCCTGCCTTTCGCGGTTAACGGCCGGAGGTTTTCACGGCGCGCCAGCCATGCCTACGATGCGCCTCCACCAACCAACCGAATGAGTAAAGAGGGGGCACCGATGGATCCGATCGTTCTCTTCCTGCGCTTCGAGGGCTCGCCGACGCCGATGGCGCATGCGCCGGGCGTGCTCGGCGTCAGCCTCAAGGCGAGCAGCTGCTCGATGACCACCGAGATCGGCGACAAGGGCGTCAAGTCGACCTACAAGAAGCTGGCGAGCGGCAAGGCCGCGGCGGAGACGGTGCTGACGCTTACCGGCGACGGTGTATTCATCGAGTCCGGCACCATCAAGTTCGGCGACGGCTCGACCTGGCTCAAGTTCAACACCGTCGGCCAGGGCTTCCTCGGCGCCAGCGCCGCCAAGGACGTGAGCGCCGGCTGTGCCGTCTGGCGCATCACCGAGGGCGGCGGCCAGTTCAAGGGCGCGACCGGCCATGTCACCGGGAACTTCATCGTCGATGCCAAGGGCGTCGCCTACGACAACCAGGTGGCGGTGATCTTCCCGAAGGGGAAGGGCAAGTAGCACCGATAAACGTCTACTTTCCTATCGGAATTAACTTTCACGAATGATTGCCGGGCCGTCCTAACGGTCATTCGGGCCTGCGGATCTCTCAAGGCGGCCATTCTGGAGCAAGACGTCAGCACCGTCAGGCACCGCCGGGAGCCAGACGAAATCCGGCCCCGAAAAGAATACGGCCGGCAGGATCGCTCCTGCCGGCCGCGAATCGACGCTCTTGGGCCTAGTTGAACCAGACGTCCCACATCCGCGGGATGCGGTTCGGCTCGTAGTTCTGGACCTTGGCGACGGTCGCCTGGTAGCGGCCGATGGCACCGGTGTTGATCGCCGGCACCCACTCGTACATGCGCTTCGTCCAGTCGACGACCGCCTTCTTCTGGTCATCGAGCTTGAGCGAGGAGTTGAACAACTTGTCGGCAGCCATCAACTCCGGATCGGCC
>Ga0194132_10003831_pt1 | contig 26216 bp, 21 predicted proteins | sample TA2KigOf80mmetaG_FD_148612 | JGI IMG/M metagenome (GOLD analysis project Ga0194132, IMG submission 148612) | Freshwater microbial communities from Lake Tanganyika, Tanzania - TA2015054 Kigoma Offshore 80m | ecosystem: Environmental > Aquatic > Freshwater > Lake | place: Tanzania: Lake... | reverse complement strand
AACTCGTCGGCCGAGAGCCCCGTGAACATGCGGAACAACAACGGCTTCCGACGCAATTTCTCGTAATTCGTCATAACCCTATGAATAGGCCATCGATCGCTATTGCGCAACGAGTCTTTTGTGCGTTCACTTCGCGCGGTTCGTGCCGTATCTTCTATCTGCGACACGTCACCCACCCGAAGAGGCCCACCATGAGCGAGTTCACCGCGCTGGACAAGACCGCGATCAACACCATCCGCACCCTCGCCATGGACGCGGTGCAGAAGGCCAACAGCGGGCACCCCGGCGCGCCGATGGGCCTCGCACCGGTGGCCTACGTGATCTGGAACCGCTTCATGAACTTCGACCCGGCCGACCCGCTGTGGCCGAACCGCGACCGCTTCGTTCTCTCCAACGGCCACGGCTCGATGCTCCTGTACGCGCTCATCCACCTCGCGCAGGTGCGCGACGCCGATCTGCACCACGGCAAGGTGCTCGCCGGCGAGTCGCTGCCGATGGACCAGCTCAAACTGTTCCGCCAACTGAACAGCAAGACGCCGGGCCACCCGGAGAGCGACTACACCGCGGGCGTCGAGACCACCACCGGACCGCTCGGTACGGGCGTCGGCAACGCCGTCGGCATGGCAATCGCCCAGAAGTGGCGCGCCGCGTACTACTCGCGCCCCGGTTTCGAAGCGCTGTTCGACCACCGCGTCTACGCCATCTGCGGCGACGGGTGCATGATGGAGGGCGTCGCCAGCGAAGCGGCCTCGCTCGCCGGGCACCTCAAGCTCAACAACCTCACGCTCGTCTACGACGACAACGGCATCACCATCGACGGGCACACGCACCTCGCGTTCAGCGAAGACGTGCCCAAGCGGTTCGAGGCCTACGGCTGGAACGTGCTGCGCGTCAACGAGGGCAACGACCTCGAAGGCATGGCGAAGGCGCTCGAAGCCGCGAAGACGGCCGACCGGCCGACGTTCATCGCGCTGAAGACCGTGATCGGGTTCGGCTCGCCCAACAAGGCCGACACGCACGCGGCCCACGGCGAACCGCTCGGCCCGGACGAAATCAAACTGACGAAGGCGGCCTACGGCTGGACCGAGACGAGCGACTTCGCGGTACCGGCCGGCGTGTACGACCAGTTCAAGAGCGGGATCGGGGCGCGCGGGGCCGCGGCGCGCGCGGCGTGGGCGAAACTGTTCGCCGACTACAAGGCGAAGTTCCCCAAAGAGGGCGCGGAACTGGAGGCGATGGAGGCCCGCGCGCTGCCCGCGGGCTGGGACAAGGACATCCCGGTGTTCCCCGCGGACGCGAAGGGCATCGCCACTCGCGACAGCAGCGGCACCGTGCTGAACGCGATCGCCAAGAACGTGCCGTGGGTGGTCGGCGGCAGCGCCGACCTGAACCCCTCGACGAAGACGTTCATGAAGTTCCCCGAAGCCGGCGTGTTCTCGCCGAAGAACTGGGCGGGCCGCAACGTCCACTTCGGCGTGCGCGAGCACGGCATGGGCGCGATCATGAACGGCATGGCGCAATCGAAGCTGCGCTCCTACGGCAGCGGGTTCCTCATCTTCTCCGACTACGGCCGCACCCCGATCCGCCTCGCGGCGCTCATGGGGATGCCCGTGCTGTACGTGTTCACGCACGACAGCATCGGCGTCGGTGAGGACGGCCCGACGCACCAGCCCATCGAACAGATCATGTCGCTGCGGGCGATCCCGAAGCTGATGGTGCTGCGCCCCGGCGACGCGAACGAGGTGGCCGAGGCGTACAAGGTCGCGCTGACGCAGACGCACACCGCGGTGGTGATGTGCATGACCCGTCAGGCGCTCCCGACGCTCGACCGCACCAAGTACCACCCGGCCAGCGGGCTGGCGAAGGGCGGCTACGCGCTGAACAAGGTGGACGCGCCGGACGTGCTGCTGATCGCCACCGGGAGCGAACTGTCGCTGGCCGCGGACGCGGCGGAGAAGCTCGCGAGCGAGGGCATCAAGGCCCGCGTCGTAAGCCTGCCCTCGTGGGATCTGTTCGAGCAACAGGACAAGGCCTACCGCGACAGCGTGATCCCGCCCGGCGTGAAGGCCCGCGTGTGCGTCGAGATGGGCACCACGATGGGCTGGGAGCGGTACGCCGGCGACACGGGCGCGATCATCGGGATGCGCAGCTTCGGCGCGAGCGCCCCGCTGAAGGACCTGCTCAAGCACTTCGGCTTCACGGTGGACGCCGTGGTGAAAGCCGCGAAGGGGCAACTGGGGAAGTAGGAGACAGAAGCCCCCTCACACAACCGAGTGAGGGGGCGTCCATATTCTCGCCGATCTCACCCGTCCAAATCCCACACGACCAGCTTCTTCTGCGAGCCGCCGGCGCAGGCGGTCAATCCGTCCGGGGCGATGGCCGCGTCGTTCACCTGCCCGATCCCCCAATCCCACGGCCCGAAGACTTCTCCTGTCTGTGTGTCCACCGCGCACACGAGCTTGCTCCGGAACGCTTGGGTGACGAACCGGCGTGCATCGGCCGAGAGCGAAATGTTCGGCGTGTTGGCGTAGCACGGCAGAGGTACCGTCAGGTCGAGGCGCATCCCGCGCTTGCCGACCGAGTAGATCATCACCGCTCCGTCGTGGGTCACGAAGTAGCGGCCGTCGGAGCCGATCACGAAGCCGTTGCAGTGCTCGGTCGTGCCAACCGGTTCCCCGACCGCGACGCCCGGCCGCGCGAGGTCGCCGCGCCAGTACGCGACCGCGTTGTGCTTCGACGACCAGCCTTCAATGACGAAGCTACTCGTGCCGGGAACGGCCACCATGCTCTGGCAGTCGGAGACGGGAAAGGCTTTGTACTCCGCTTCCGTGAGGTTCGGCAGGGACCAGTAGCGGAACCGGTCCTTGTGGCTCACGATGCTGTCGTGCGTGCGCCCAAACCAGAACGCGGAATCACCCGTGAAGCCCGTGCGATCGTAGAAGTGCAACCGCGGGAAACGGAACTCGGCCCAGTCGGGGAGCTGCGCGCACCGCCCGGCGTCCGGAGGCGAGCCGTTCGGCGTCAATGAGCCGACGCGGAACAGATAGGCATCGGAAAGGCCCGACACCGACAGCCAGCGGCCGTCCGGCGAAACTTCGAGTCGGAAATCAGCCGTTCGACGCGCCGCGAGCACACGCTTCGCGCCGCCGGCCGGGTACACCCAGAGCTCGCAGTTCCGCGCGATGAGCGCGTAGAGCGTGCCGTCCGGTCCGTAGGCGACCGACTGCACGCCCGCGGAGTGTTGAAAAAGGCGCATGGCTCGGCCCTCTGGCGAAATTCAGAGGTCGCGACTTGCGAACGCTAGTTTCCCGTGGCCTCCAACGCCTCGGTGCGCGAGGCGAACAGCGGCAGGACCGTGAGAAGTTTCGTCATTTCCAGCATCTTGTGAACGGCCTCGTTCGGCTTGCACAGCGTGACCGCGCCTTGGCCCTTCACTTGGTTCTGGAGGCCCACCAGCAGCCGCAGGCCGAGGCTCCCGGCGTACTCCAGTTCGCTCAGGTCGAAGACGAAGCGGCGCAGCCCGGCGCGGTACAGCTCTTGAACTTGGGGGTGCAGGTCTTGGACCGCTTCCGGATCGAACTTGCCGGCGAGGGCGACCACGACCGCGCGGTTGTCCGGGGTGAACTCGAACCGGCTGGTGAACGCGGGCGCTTTCGGCATGGCGGCCTCGACCGGAGATGTGGGTTCTGTGATGGTACGGAAAAACCGCCCGACGACTTTCCCCGCCGCGCGCGAACTATAACAACCGTGACCGCTCTCCCCGGAGGTCGCCATGATTGCCGCGCTCGTGGTCGCCGTCGCGCTCGCCCAACTGGTGCCGCCCGCGCCCGCCGCGAAGGACGTGCGCGCCGCCGCGACCGCCGCGCTGCCGGCGCTCCGGAAGGGCGCGGCCGGGCACGCCGAACAGAAGACGTGCTTCGCGTGCCACAATCAGGCCCCGCCGATGGTCGCGTTCGCCGCGGCGAAGGCCCGCGGGTTCGACGTGCCCGCGGACCTGTTCACGACCCAAGCCGAGCACATCGGCAGCTTCCTCGAAACGAACCGCGAGCGGTTCAAGGACGGGCGCGGCACCGGCGGCGCGGCGGCGACCGCGAGCTACGCCCTGTTCACCCTCGAACTCGCCGGCCACAAGCCCGACGCCAACACCGCGGCCGTGGCCGAGTACCTGCTGAAGACGCAGCCCGAGCGCGCCCACTGGCGCACCACCTCGAACCGCCCGCCCACCGAGGCCAGTGACTTCACCACGACGTACCTCGCGCTCCGCGCGCTGCGCGTGTGGGGGCCGGGCGCGAAGCTCGACGCCGACAAGATCGCCAAGCGCGTCGACGGTTCGCGCGCGTGGCTGGTGAAGACCGTGGCGAAGGACACCGAGGACCGGGCGTTCCGGCTCTTGGCGCTGAAGGAGGCCGGGGCCGACGCGAAGGAGGTCGGGGCCGCCGCGTGGGACCTGCTGAAGGGCCAGCGCGCCGACGGCGGGTGGGCCCAGCTCGACAGCGCGTTCAGCGACGCCTACGCCACCGGCGCGGCGCTGGTCGCGCTGCACGAGGCCGGCGGGCTGAAGGCCGACGCGCCGGCGTACCGCGCGGGGCTGGCGTACTTGCTGAAGGCGCAGCGCGCCGACGGCACATGGTACGTGAAGTCGCGGAGCCGCCCGTTCCAGCCGTACTACGAGAGCGGGTTCCCGCACGAGAAGGACCAGTTCATTTCAATCGCCGCGAGCGGTTGGGCGACCGCGGCGCTGCTGTTCGCGGTCGAGAAGAAGTAGCCCCGAACCCGCGGACCGCATGGCCGTACGTCTCGCGCACTTCAGCGACATCCACCTGACCGCCCGGCCCCGCGGCTGGCGGCCCCGCGACGCCTTCACCAAGCGCACGACCGGGTGGGCGAACCTCGCGCTCGGGCGCGCGCGGCACTTCGCGCGCGCCGACGAGGTCGCCGCGGCGCTGCGCCGCGAGCTCGCCGGGCGCGGGTTCGATTCCCTCGTCTTCTCCGGCGACGCGACCGCGCTCGGGTTCCCGGCGGAAATGACCGCCGCGGCGGAGCGCATCGGCGCGCACGACCCGGCCCTGCCGCCGGGGCTCGCGGTGCCCGGCAACCACGACGTGTACGTCACGAGCGCGGCCCGCGCGCGCCTGTTCGAAGAGGCCTTCGCCCCGTGGCAGCACGGCACGCGAACGAGCACCGAACACTACCCGTTCGCGCGCAAGGTCGGGCACGTCTGGCTGATCGGGCTGAACTCGTCGGTGCCGAACTTCCTGCTGTGGGACGCGAGCGGTAAGGTGGGCGCGGCGCAACTCGCGCGCCTGCGCGACCTGTGCGCCGCGCTCGGCCCCGGCCCGCGCGTCGTGGTCAGCCACTACCCGCTATTAATGGAAGGCCACCGGCCCGAACCGCGCTGGCACCGGCTCCGCGACTGGGCCGCGGTGCGCGACACGGCGGCCGCGTGCGGCGCGAGCCTGTGGCTCCACGGCCACCGGCACCGCTGGTACTGGCTCCCGGCCGCGCCGAACCTGCCGTTCCCGACAATCTGCGTCGGCAGTTCGACGCAGTCCGGGCGCTGGGGCTACCACGACTACACCATCGACGGCCGGCACCTGACGGCCGCGCGCCGGGTGTTCGACGGGGCGACCGGCGCGTTCGTGGATTCCGAGTCGTTCGAGTGCGAGTTGAAGTAGGCGCGCGGCTGTTTCTTCCCCGCGCGCGCTGGTACCATGTCGCCACCTCTCACCCCTTGAGGCCCCATGCGCTACTCACCCCTCCTCCTGCTCGCGCTGGTCGCGCCCGCGGCGCGCGGCGCGGACCCGAAACTCGCCGACAGCCTCCAACCGTTCGTCGAGAAGAACGAACTGGCCGGGGCGGTCGTGCTCGTCGCCGGCCCGGACAAGGTCCTCGCGGTCGAGACGGTCGGGCACGCCAACCGCGAGGCCAAGACCGCGATGAAAGCCGACAGCGTGTTCTGGATCGCCTCCATGACCAAACCCATGACCGCCGCGGCGCTCATGATGCTCGTGGACGAGGGCAAGGTGAACCTCGACGACCCGGTCGAGAAGTACCTGCCGGAGTTCAAGGGGCAGTGGATGATCTCGGAACTGGGCAAGGACCAAATCACCCTGAAGAGGCCGAAACGCGCGCCGACCCTGCGCGACTGCCTGCGCCACACCAGTGGGATGCCGTTCAAGACGATCCTCGAAGACCCGACCATCGACAAGCTGCTGCTCAAGGACGCGGTGAAGAGCTACGCGATGCTCCCGCTACAGTACGAGCCGGGCGAGAGGTACGCGTACTCGAACGCCGGCATCAACACCGCCGGGCGCGTGGTCGAGGTCGTGAGCAAGATGAGCTTCGAGGACTTCATGACGAAGCGCCTGTTCGAACCGCTCGGGATGACGGAGACCGTGTGGCGGTTGAGTCCGGCGCAGATGAAGCGGCTCGCCACGACGTACCGGCCGGGAAAGGATCGGGCGCTCGACCCGATGCCGATCGCGCCGCTGGCGCAGCCGCTGAGCGACCCGGCGCGCCAGCCGTGCCCCGGCGGGGGGCTGTTCTCGACCGCGAAGGACGTGGCCGCGTTCGGCCAGATGATCCTGCGCGGCGGCACCACCGCCAGCGGGCAGCGCGTGCTGAGCGAGGTCGCGATCCGCGAGATGACCGGCACGCAAACGGGCGACCTGCTGAACAAGGGGAAGGGCGAAGCCGGCTACGGCCTCGGCTTCAGCACGACGCGCAAGGCCCAAGTGCCCGGCCGGGAGAAGGTGGACCGCCCGGAAGTGGCGGTAGTCGGGGCGTGCGGGCACGGTGGGGCGTACGCCACGAACCTGTGGATCAACCCCGACACGAAGCTCGTGACGGTGTACATGGTGCAGCACGCCGGGTTCCCCGGCGATGGCGGGAAGGCGCGCGCGGCCTTCGAGAAGGCCGCAACGGAGCTGTACGGGAAGAAGTGATCGGGCCCGCGCACCGCGTCACGGCGCGGTGCGCTTCACGTGCTCGATGACGACGTTCTTCACCGCCGGCGGCAGCGCGTTGAACTCCTTCTCGTCCAGCACGCCGTTGCCGTCGGTGTCGAACCGCATGAACGCCTGCTTGAACTGCGCCGGGATCAGCACGCCGTCCTTCGGGAACTTGAACTCGCCCTTCGGCCCCACCACCGGCTCGCTCGCGGCGCGCGAGTCGATCACGAACTCGACGTACCCGAGGTGCATCTCCTCGTAGGTCTGCGGGCCCCACTTCACGGTCTTCTTCGGGTCCGGGTTGGCCGGGTTCTTGTCGCTGTTGTCGTACCACGCGGTGTAGATCAGCCCGCTGCCGCGGGGCACCGAAACCGGCTCCGCGAAGCGGTACTGCAACTGCCAGTTGAAGTCGTAGTGCGGCACGTCGAGCAGCTTCGTGGTCTTGCCGTCCGGCGTTTTCAACTCGTACTGCGCCGCCTTGCCGCGCACGTGGGCGTGCGGGAAGAACGCGAGGACGCGGCAGTCCCACGGGATGAACGGGATGCTACCGACGACCTTGTGGTTGTCCGCGCCCGGCGGGATGCTGAACGTGGGGTTCACCGCGGCGCTGACGCGGACCTCGTACCGCGGCTTCTCCTTCGCGAACACGAGGCCCAGCTTCGTCTGGTCGGTCGTGGCCTTGCCGTTGGGCGTGTAGTGAATCTGGAACCGCAGGTCGTAGCCCTTCGGCAGCTTCTTGGCGTAGCCCTCCGGGTACACCAGCGCCGTGCTGCCGGGCACGTAGGCCGCGAAGAACCCTTGCGCCTCGCCCCCGACCCCGCGCGACCCCTTCGGCACCGCGAACACCAGCACGTGGTGAACGACCTCGCGCGCCGTCGGCTGCACCTCCAACCCCTGCACCCACTTGTCCTCGTCGTAGTCGGTGGGCACGATCACGTTCTGGTACGCCATGACGCCTTCGGCCTTGATCGCGATGGGCTTTTCGATCTGGAACACCGCGTCCGGCTTGCCGAGGCCCCACCCGGTCGAATAGTTCCGCGGCAGCGGGGCGTCGGCGGCGTCGCCCTTTTTCATGTCGGACGCCAGCCACGCGAACAAATCCTTCTTGTCGCTGTCGGTCAGCGTACGGTCGTTGGCGAAGAGCGAGTGCTCGCCCTTCTTGGGCGGGGCCGCGAACCACGGCGGCATCGTCCCCTTGTCAACGGTCTTCTTAATCATGCCCTTGTTGGCAACGACGTCGTCGTAGGTGTCGAGGGCGAACGGGGCGACGCCCCCCTTGCGGTGGCAATCGACGCAGTTCGCCTGCATGATGCGCTCGATGCGGGCGTGATAGGTGAGGGCGACTTCCGCAGCCGCAAGCGGCTTCGCAACCAGTTCGCACCCCGGCGCAGTGGTCGCTTGAATCACAGGGGTTCTGCCACCCAACAGGTCGGTCAGCGCCACCGCGAGGTAGTTCGCGCGCGGCGCGTCGAGGGCGTAGCCGAGGCCGTACTGGTCGCTGACCGCGCCGCGGTACTGCACGGTGCGCGCGGCGTCCAGCACTAACACTTCCGCGGTGCTGGTCGCGCCGAGCGCGGCCGTCAGCGTGCCCTCGGTGTCGTGAACGTAACGCCCCGCGAAGCCGTGGTCGCCGGGCTTGTCGGTCTTGGTGGGGTTCACGAACAGGAACGCCACGCCCTTCGCGGCCCATTCCTTTTGGAGCCGCTGGAGCGCGGGCGCGTATTTCTTGCAGACCGGGCAGGTGGTGTTGGTGAACGCGACCACGAGCAGCTTGTTGTTCTTGAAGTCGGACAGCTTGCCGGCCTTGCCCGCGAGGTCGGTGAACGCGACATCCGGGACGAGCCGCCCGACACCGGCCGGCCCCGGTAGCCGCAGCTTCGGGGCTTCCTTGGGGTTGGGGTCGGCCTTGTCTTTGGCGGGCGGTTCCGCCGGGCCGTCGCGCCACGGGTTGGGCTTCTTCGGCGGCTGCGGCTCCTGCGCGCCGGCGGCGATCACGAGTGCGAAGGTTCCGGCGAGAGCGAACAGACGCATGGGTTCGGCCCATAGGAGCGAGAGTGATATGGGAAGTATACCCCCCAAGGCGGCACGCGGTTTCACGCCGCGCGAGGGAGCGTTGATCGCGCTCAAGCGACGGGGTACGATGCCCACACTGACACCGGAAACTCGGGAGCTGGCGTGGACAGGTTGTACATTGTGCGCGCCGCGGACGGGCGAGGGATCCTCGGGACATTGACGGACCGAGAGATGCGCCGCCGCCTGAGTGCCGGGGTGCTGAGCCCGCGGTGCGAGTGTCTGCCGGCTCATGCGACCGGCGATCTGACCCGGCAGTGGCGTCCGGTCTGGGTCGCGCTCGGGTTGGCCGAACCGGGGCCGAACGATGGTGTTCCGGCACCGGCGGCCCCGCCGTCCGAAGTACGTGACACCCCACCCACCCCGGGGCCGGCCCTAGCCCGGTTCCGATCGGGGCCGTTGAAATCGGGCAGTTGTTACTCGCGCTCGGACAGGTCTTGTGCGTGCTCGCGTGCGCGTGCGCGGTCCTGTACCCGGCGTTCGTTTTCTACGAAGCGTTTTCTAACCCGTGGGGGTTCGGCCTGTCGCCGACCGCAACCTTTTTCGTGCTGGCGGGCTCGGGGTGCGGTTTCACATTCAGCGCGGCGCTGTTCGTCGTATTCAGCCGGGTCAAGAATATCTCGCTCCGTGACTCGTCGGCCTGAGCCTGCGAACGGGGCTGACGCTCCACGTTCGCTTGCGGCTCGTGGCGAACGCCTCACTTCGCGCGCTTCATCACATACAGCGTGGTCAGCGTCTTGGCGTCGGCGGCGAACTTGGTGGGGCGCGCCGTCGTGCTGTAACACCACGTCAGCGTGTCGCCGTCCAGCTTGTAGATGCCGTGCGCGCTGATGCCGGTGTCGTAGCGGTCGAGGCGGGCCTCGCCGCCGAGCGCGCCCGCGGGCGCGGCCACCATTTGCCCGGTGCGGATCGGCTTCCCGTCGCGCAGCAGCGTGAACTTGTCCTTCTCGAACGTGAACCCCATCTTCGCCGCGTCCTCCGCAGACAGTTCCTTGCCCTGATCGCTCAGCGCGGTCGCGGTCCACTTGCCGGCCAGCGCGTCGAGTTGCTTCAGACCGGCGTCCGACAGCGGCGGCACGAAGTTCGACAGCTTCCACACCGGCTGCGTTTGCTCGATGGTCCGGTCCATCAGTTCGAGTGCCTCGCGCAGCACGGCGGGGGTCACGTCGGCGTTCGGGATCGAGTGCATCAGGTACAGGCGCTTGCGGTCCCGGTTGAAGGTGAACGCGACCGGGTACAGTTCGCCGTTCTTGGCGAGGAGCTTGCGCCACGCGGTCGCGGGCACGTCGTCCGGGAACGTGGCGGTCAGCAGCCACGCCTCGAACCAGACCCGCGAGCCGTCCTGCGCGAGCGAGATGTTCTGGACCGAGCGCCAGCCGGTGCGGTCCATGATGACCTGCGTGAACGTCTTGTCGGTCGGCTTCACGTCGTAGCCGAGCTTGGTCGCCATCTTCACCAGTTCGTCGTTGGTGAGGCGCTTGGGCGCGGGCGGGTCGTCGGCGCGCCCGGCGGAACCGGGGGCGAGGGCCGCGCACAGGGCGGCCAGTGCGAGCGAGCGAATCACGGCGGCCTCCGCGGGGGTTACTTGGGTTGGCGCTTGAGGACGAAGCGGATGTTCTTGTTCTCCGCGGTGCTGGTCAGGTCGGCCGGGCGCAGCGCGGCATTGGCGTTCAGGCACAGGGTCATGGTGTCGCCGGCGCGCTCGAACCGCGCCTGCATCGACAGCGCCCCGCTGATGTCGTAGGCGTCCAACACCACCGCGCCGTCGGCGACCGGCAGGTGAAGGCGGACCTCCATCTTCTGCTCTTTGATCGTGACCACGAGTTCGTCTTTGGCGAACACGAGCGCGACCTTCTCGACGTCCGCGGCCGGTTGTTTCACCCCGGACACGACCCACTCGGTCGGCTTCCACGTGCCGGCGAGCGCGGCCAGTTCCTTCTTCGCGGCGGCCGTCATCTCCGGGAGGAAGTTGACGCGGTTCCAGAGCGCCTTGGTTTGCTGAAGCGTGTCCACGTAGCCGGTGATCGCCTTGCGGAGTTGCGCCGGGGTGACGTCGGCGTTGGGGATCGTTTGGCGGAACACGACGCGCTTCGCGCCCTCCTCGACCATGAACGCGGCCCCGGTCAGGTCGTCGTTCTTTTCGAGGAGCTTGCGCCACGCCTCGGCCGGGGCCTTCTCGAACCCGTCCGGCAGCACGCCGGAGTTGTAGAACCCAACCGACTTCTGGTCCGGGGTGACGTACAGCCAGACGGTGTGCGTGAACTCTTTGCTGGTCGCGGTGATCTTGTGGAACGTGTTGTTGTCGGTCGCCATCGGCTCGTAGCCGAGGTCGGTGAGCATCTCGCCCAGCGCCTTGAAGGTCAGGCGCGCCGGGCCTTTGGCCTTCGGCGGGTCCTTCTTCGGCTCGTCGGCCCCGGCCGCGCACGCGGCCAGCAGCACGACGGCGAGAGCGAATCGCGCGGGAGTCATGGCGGGCGCTCTGAAAGTAGGTGCCGCCTGCCGGGCGGCACGACTGAACAGCGCAACAGGCTTTGCGGTTCTCGTCTCACGCGGGCTATCGCGTGCCGCCCGGCAGGCGGCACCTACTACTACTCGCTCAGCCCGAAGTCGGTGGGCAGTCGCCGCCACGCGCTGTGGATGTGGTTGGCGACGTTGCCGGCCGCGTCCTTCTGCTCGTTCAGGAACTCGACCACGAACTCCGGGCCTTGCACGCGGTACGTGTACGGCTCGCCGGGCTTCGGGCCGCCGCTGTAGGCGAAGAACAGCTTCGCGGGCGGTGTGTCGGTCACGCGCTTCATCTCGGCCGCGGCCAGATCGTCCGGCATCCGGTCCGTGTACGCCTTCAGCAACTTCGTCAGCGTCGCCTTCTGGTCGGCGCTGAGTTTGTCCGCGGTCAGGCCGACCGGCGCGCCGACCCCGGCCTTCGCCTGCCCTTCCTTGATTTCGGGGAACGCCTTCGGCTGCTTCGCGGCCTTATCCTGCTCCGCGTCCAGCGACTTGATGAGCGCGCGGACGTGGTCCTCGATCTCCGGCAGCGGGCGCAGCCCCTTCTTCGCCCCGTCCTTCACCTCGGCCGGGTTGCTGGCGAACAACATCGGCGCGCCGACGACCACTTCGCCCTTGTCGAGCGTGTAGTTCACGGACAGGTGGTGCCCCTCGAACCGCCAGCCCCACTTGCCGGTGTTGCTGGGGTCGCCGAACACGCTGACGAAGTACCAGCCGCGGTTGCGGGTCATCGCGCCCTTCGGCCCTTCGAGGTCCAGCAACAGGTCTTCGAGGCCGATGATGGTGGTCGCGGCCTCGTACCCCTTCGCCGACAGGCCGCTCTTGAGCAGTTCGAGCGCGGCCTTCTTTTGGTCCGCGGTCATTTCTTCGAGGCGCGCGCCCTTGCGGGTGAACTTCTTCTCCTTGTCCTGCTGCGGGGTGAAGTACCACTTAGTGCGGTGCGGGTCGTCGAACCCGAAGGTGGCCTTCTTCTTCAACTCCGGCGTCAGGCTGGCGAGGAAGTTGTCGGCGGCGGTGCGCATGCGCGCCGCGCTGGAGTCCGGGGCCGAGCGGCCGACGAGCGCCACGCCGACGACGCCGGCGAGCGTAAGGGCGAGGGCGAGGAACCGGAGGCGGGTCATGGCGGAAGCTCCGTGCGCGCGGGCGGGACCGTGTAGAGAGCATACGCGAGCGCGCGCCCGGTGTGAAGCCCGGACTTCGCGCCGCGCGAGTTCCCCAAACTTCGCGGCCCGTGCGAATTGACACCGCGGTTGAACATAAGCTATAGTGGTGTTGTCAATTCCGTGCGCCTGTTGGTTCGCGGGCCGGAAGCCCGCTGTCGTCCGGGCAGGGAGAGCCGAAGCCGCGCCATCTCTTTGCGCGGGCGGTCGAATCGAACGAAACTCAGCGGAAGCGAGCGAAATGCCGACGCCGCCCGACCCGAACGGACGCCCCCCGACGGCGCACGACGCCGCCGGGGACCCGTCGTCGGCCGCGCCGCGCCCCGGCTCCACCGGCTCGCACCGCCGCGACCGGCCGTCGTCCGTGCCCGGCGCGCCCAAGCGCCCGTCGGTCGAGTCCGACATCGCGCAGTTCCTCGCGCACCCCACCGCGACCGCCGGGAACACCGACGACGCGCCCACGGTCATCACGAAGGTGACGGCGGGCACCCCGCCGCAGGTCGCGCTGCCGGTCGTCGTCACGGCCGACGCGCCCACAATCGCCGGCCGCAAGCTCGGTCACTACGAACTGATCGAGGCCATCGGCGCGGGCGGCATGGCCGCGGTGCTGAAGGCCCGTGACACCGAACTGGGGCGCGTGGTCGCGCTGAAGATTCTGCCGCCGGAAGCGGCCCGCGACCCGGAGAGCGTGAACCGCTTCAAGCAGGAAGGGCGCGCCGCCGCGGCCCTCGACCACGACAACGTCGCGCGCGTCTACTTCTGCGGCGAAGATCAGGGCTTGCACTTCATCGCCTTCGAGTTCGTCGAGGGGATCAACCTGCGGCAGATGATCGACCGCCGCGGGGTGCTGCCGGCGGGCGAGTGCGTGCGGTACATGATGCAGGTGGCCGCGGGGCTGAACCACGCCGCCGAGCGCGGGGTCGTTCACCGCGACATCAAGCCGAGCAACATCCTCATCACCCCGGACGGGCGCGCGAAGATCGTGGACATGGGCCTCGCGCGCCAGCTCGACGCCGAACTGGCGAACGGCGCGGTCACGCAGTCCGGCGTCACCCTCGGCACGTTCGACTACATCTCGCCCGAACAGGCGCTCGACCCGCGCCGGGCCGACGCCCGCAGCGACATCTACTCGCTCGGCTGCACCTTCTACCACGCGCTGACCGGCCGCCCGCCGGTGCCCGAGGGGACCGCGGCCAAGAAACTGCGCGCGCACCAGAACGACGCCCCGCTCGACCCGCGCGAACTGAACCCCGCGATCCCGGACGAACTGGCCGCGGTCCTCGGCCGCATGATGGCGAAAGACCCGGCCGCGCGGTACCAGACCCCCACCGACCTGATCGCGCACCTCAAGGGGCTGGCCGAGCGCCTCAAACTCGGTTCGGACGCGCTGGCGCACGACACCGCGACGAAGTCCGTGCCGGCCGAACTGCGGCTGCTGCCGGAAGCGCCGCGGGTGCGCGCCGCGTGGGTGCTGGCCGCAGTCGCGGTCGCCGCGGCGGTGGTCGCGTTCGTGATCGCCACCAGCAACCCCGGCCCCGCGCCCGGCGCGCCCGGTTTTCCCGGCAAGACCAAAGCCCCGGACCTGACCGACAAGGGCCCGCTGCCGCTGCCCCCGGACCCGCCGCCCGGCCCGAAGAAGCCGCCCGACGGCCCGGTGCGCACCGTCGAGCAACTCGTTCAGAAACTCGAAGACCCGGCGACGACGCGCGTGGTGCTCGCGCCCGGCGAGTACGACTTCACGAAACTGCCCGGCGCGACCGCGTTCGCCGGTAAGGAACTGGAACTGGTCGGCGCGCCCGGCGGCGGCTCGCGCCTCGTGGTCTCGGCCAACGAGAAGCGCGGCGCGCCCGGCTCGCTCGCGCTCCGCGCCGACGCCGTCACCCTCCGCAACCTGCGCGTCGATGTCGTGCTCGACGCCACAGTGACCGTCGAAGGCGACGGCACGACGAAGCCCGTTGGCCTCCGCGTGGACGACGCGGCCAAAGTCGAGTTCGTCGATTGCGTGGTCACGACCGACGCGCGGTGCCTCGACCACGACGCCCGCGCGGTCGCGGTGGGGCGCGCCGAGGGCGCACCGGCGGTCAGCGCGCTGCGGTGCGTGTTCGCGCCGGGGTGGATCGGGTTCGCGGTGCCGGCCGGGGCGCAGGTCGCGCTGACCGACTGCGGGTTCGCGCCGCACTCGGCAATCGTGTACCTCGAACCGGGCGGCCCCGACGCACCGGTCGCGTCCGTGCGCTTGGACCGCTGCTCGTTCATGCTCGACCCCGGCGCGGCGGCGGTCGAGGCCGGGGCGACGGCCCGCGCCGCGGTGGAGGCCGGCGACTGCGTGTTCGCGCCCGCGAACGGAACCGTGCGCCCGGCGTTCCCCTCGTCCGGGTCCGATTCGCACCGGCGCGGCGTCGTGCTGCGGCTCCGCACCGACAAGGCCGCCGGCGCGCAGTTCGCCCCGCTCACCGGGCGCACCAACGCCTACTACCGCACCGACCCGCTCGGCACGCGCCAGACCACGCTCACCTTCGAGGACTGTAAGACCGAAGCCCCGATGGTCGCGGACAAGGCGCACGCCGACCTGAAGCAGCGCCCGTGGGCCGAGGCGAACCCGGTCGATGCGCTCGCGAGCGAGGCGAAGGTGTGGCGCGCGTTCGCACTGAAGCTCGACACCGACGCGGACCTGTTCACCAAGGACCGCAAACCGGTGCCGATGGGGGTCGCGTTCCACAACACGGCCGACAACACCCGCCGGGCCTACGCCGACCTCGCGTTCGCGTGGCCCCCGCCCCGGCCCCGCTCCGCGGAAGAGGCCCGCACGAAGGTGTGGTGGCCGCGGGCCGGCGACGAGGACCTCACGCCCGGCACCTACAGCGACCTCGGGGCGCTGCTCAAGTCCGCGCGCCCGGACGACATCATCCTGATCCGGCACACCGGCGAGCTGAAGGTCGATAGCGTCGAACTGAAGCCCCCGACCAAGCCGAGCGAGGGCGAGTTCAAGGTCACGTTCCGCCCGGAAAAGGGCGCGCGCCCGGTGCTGGTCATCGAGGGCGACAACGAGCGCGACCAAACCCTGTTCAAGTTGAAAGCGGGCGAGGTCACGTTCGAGGGACTGCACTTCCGCTTGAAGCCGAACCTGCCGAAGAGCGGGCAGACCGCGGCGGCGGTCGCCGTCATGGGCGGCAAGGCCTGCACGTTCCGCAACTGCGCGTTCACGCTCGCCGAGGACGACGACTCGAAGGTGGCCGCCGTTCACCTGCCGGACATCGACAAGGCGATGGTGATGGACCCGGCCCTGCGCCCGGTGCCGAAGGTGACGTTCGCCAACTGCCTCGTGCGCGGCAAGGGCCGCGCGGTGTGGGCCGAGGTGAGCCGCCCCGTCAACCTCGACATGGCCGACTGCGTGACCGCGCTCGACGGCCCGGTGCTGTGCGCCGAGGCCGGGGGCAAGTTGGCCGCGGGCGCGGGCAGCACCGCGACCTTCGCCCGCACGACCGTGCTCGCCGGCGGCCCGGTGGTCGAGATGCGCGGCGGCAAGGCCGGCGACCCCAAGGCCGCGGCGCTCGCGCCGCTTCAACTCTACGCCGAAGACTGCCTGTTCGTCGCGGTGCCGGGCGCGGGCCGCCCGCTCGTGGACCTAGAAGGCGTGGACCCGGCCGACGTGAAGGGCGTGTTGAAGTGGGAGGCCAAGAAGCCGAACCGCTACGCCGGGTTCGACGCCGCCGCCGCGCTCGCCCAGATTCAGCCCCCCGGCGACGGCACACCGAAGGTGTGGACCCGCGACGACTGGATCGGCAACACCAACGAGCCGCCGGGCGCGGACAAGCGGTTCGGCGCGGTCACGTTCGCCGGCACCGTGAGCGGGCTGAAAGACCTCGCCGCCGTGAAGCCCGCCGACGCCCGCGCGAAGACGGTCGATTTCCCGGACCTGAGCGACCCCAAAGACCTCGAAGCCGGCGCGAACGCGGGCAAGCTCAAAGACCTGCCCCCGCTGGTCGAAGAGATGAAGGACTGAGGGCAGAGGACAGTGATCAGTCATCAGTGATCAGTCATCAGAGCGGAAGGCAGAAGAGTTCGGACAGGATCACAGGATGAACAGGGAGAAAAGAGAAGAGCACTCAACTCAACTCTTCATCCTGTCTGATCCTGTGATCCTGTCCGAACTCTTCTGCCTTTCTTCCTCTGATCACTGATTACTGATCACTTCTTCTTGTCCGCGCCCTTCTTGGCTTCTTCGGTCTTCTTGTCGTCCTTCTTCGGTTTCTTGGCCTTCTTGGGCTTCTTGCCAAAGATCGCGTCGTACCCTTCGCCGAACTTGCTGTCTTCCGACATGCCCATGCGAACGATGCTCATTGGTGCTTCCTCGTTGGGGGTTGTGGGGGTGCAGTTAATGTACCCCGCGCGCGACGGGTTGTCACTTGCCGCACGCGAAGCGGTACAGAATCTCCGCGGCCGGTTCGAGCTGCGCGAGGTCGATCCACTCGTCCTTCGTGTGGGCCTGCGCGATGTCGCCGGGGCCGAACACGACCGCCGGAACGCCGGCCACCGCGATCCGCGAGGCGTCCGTGCCGAACGGCACCGAGTGAACCGTGTGCTTGCCCACAACGGAATCAATGGTCGCGCCGAACCGGGCCGTCAGTTCCACGGATTGCTTCGGGTCGAGCGGGGTGCAACCGGGCGAGGCCTGTGACAGCGTGAACGGGAAGTCCACGCCCGGCAGCGCCTTCAAGTAGGCTTCGAGGTCCGCGGTGGCGGTGTCGAAGGTCTCGCCGGGGAGCAACCGGCGATCCACGTCGGCGCGGCAGAAGTCGGGCACGGTGTTGGGCGACACGCCGCCGGTCACGCGCCCCACGGAGATGGTGCGCCCGCCCAACACCGGGTCGGCCGGGCGCGCGGCCAGTTCGCCCGCGTACCGCTCGATGCCGGTCAGCAGCTTCGCCATGCGGTAAACCGCACTCACGCCGTCGGTGGGGCGCGAGCTGTGGCACGCCACGCCCGTCGTTTCGAGCAGCCACCGCGCGACGCCCTTGTGCGCGTTCACGATGTTCAAGAGCGTCGGCTCGGCCACGATCGCGCAGTCGGCGCGGACGCCGGCGCGCATGAGCGCGGACACGCCGCGCCCGCCGTGCTCTTCATCGACCGTAAAAGCGACGGTGAGCTTCGCGCTCCCTTTCGGCCGCTCCTTCACGAGGCGGGCGAACGCGGTGAGCATGACCGTGCCGCCGGCCTTCACGTCGCACGCCCCGCGGCCGTAGAGCTTGCCGCCCTCGATCTTGGCGGCGAACGGCTCGACGATCATGCCGTCCACGGGCACGGTGTCGGTGTGCGCCTCGAACAGCACGCTGAACGGCGCGGGGCCGGGCGGCTCGTAGGTGACGACGATGTTGTCGCGCCCCTCGGCCATCGGGATGCGCCGCACCTCGCACCCCAGCGCGCGCAATTGTTCCTCAAGGAACGCGGCGACGCGCGACTCGTACAGAATCGCGGGGTCGAGGTCCGTGCGCCCCATGGGATTCACAGAGGGGCGCTTCACCAACTCGGCGAGTAGTTGTGGCAGTGGCAGCATGGTGTTGATTGTAGGTGCCCCAAGTAAAGTGTGATCACCTCTGTGCGTCTCGTTAGCGCGCTTGGGGTGGCGCTCGCAGAGCCTCGCCGACCCCAAGCTATCGGGTGGAACCGCTTCGCGGTACAGAGGGGGCTCTGCTCTTTACGCCGAAGGCGTTACATTCAAGAGCTTGGGGTCAGCGGGCGCTTCGCCCGCGCCACCCCAAGCGCGCGACTTTGCGAGCGCCACCCCACGCGCGCTCCGCACGCCAAGACGCGCATCGCCTTTCCCCTCCCAGCGATCAACGTTCCGCCGTATAACTCCTCAACCCCCGTCAGGAGCCGACATGAAGGTTCACGAGTATCAGGCCAAAGAGCTGCTCGCCGCCGCGGGCGCGAACGTGCCCAAACACATCGTCTGCAAGACCGCCGACGAGGTCGCCGCCGCGTTCGACCAACTGAGCAAGGGCGGCGGCGGGGTCATGGTGAAGGCGCAGATTCACGCCGGCGGGCGCGGCGCGGGCCAGCTCCTCGGCCACCCCGACAAACTCGGCGGCGTCAAGTTCTGCGCGTCGAAGGACAAGGCGCGGAGCGTCGCGGAGACGATGCTCAAGTACCCGCTCAAGACGCTCCAGACCGGGCCGAACGGCCAGCCGATCAAGACGCTCATCGTGCAGGCCGACGCCGAACCGGACAAGGAGTTCTACGTCGCGGTGGTGTTCGACCGCGGGGTCGGGCTGCCCGTGCTGATGGCGAGCGCCGCCGGCGGCATGGACATCGAGAAGGTGGCCCACGACACGCCGGAGAAGATCATCAAGGTGCCGTTCAGCCCGGAAACCGGGTTGCTGCCGTTCCAAGCGCGCCGGCTCGCCTACGAACTGGGCTTCACCGGCGATCAGGTCGGCAAGGCCGAAGGGATCATGCTCGCGCTCTCAAAGGTGTACTTGGCGAAGGACGCGACGCTGGCCGAGGTGAACCCGCTGGCGATCACCAAGTCCGGCGACGTGATGGTGCTGGACGCGAAGATCGACTTCGACGACAACGCTCTGTTCCGGCACAAGGACGTGGCCGCGCTGCGCGACGAGGGCGAGGAGAACCCGGCCGAGGTGCGGGCCGCGAAAGCCAACTTGAACTTCATCCAGCTAGATGGGACCATCGGCTGCCTCGTGAACGGCGCGGGCCTCGCGATGGCGACGATGGACATCATCAACTACCACGGGAAGGCGCACGGGGTCGGCCCCGCGAACTTCCTCGACGTGGGCGGGAGCGTGACCGCGGACGGCGCGATCGAGGCGTTCCGCATCATCCTCTCGGACGCGAAGGTGAAGGGCATTCTGGTGAACGTGTTCGGCGGCATCGCGAGCTGCGCGACCATCGCGCGGGCGCTGGTCGCGGCCGGTAAGGAAGTGGGGTTCAAGGTGCCGGTGGTGGTGCGGTTGGAGGGCAACGAGGTGACGGAGGCGCGGGCGATTCTGGCCGCCGCCGCGGGCGAGTTGCCCACACTGAAGACCGCCGCCGACCTCACCAGCGCCGCCAAACTGGTCGTCGAACTGAGCAAGTGACACACGCCGCGCTCCCCGTTGGGTCGCGGCGAAACGAGTAGTGGCTTTCTCTGGGAAAGGAACCCGACATGATCGCTCTTCTGGTGAGCCGGCGCGGGGCCGGCGCGGTACTCGTTGCCGCCCTGTGTGCGGGCGCGGTGGCCGGGTGCGGGCAGAACCCACCGCCCGCGAACAAGGACGACAGCAAGAAGACCGACCCGCCGCTCACGATCCCCAACCCCAACGACCCGAAGCCCGGCCCCAAGCCGGACGCGCCGAAGCCGCCGGAGGGCCCGCCGAAGTCCACCCTCGGCACCATCGAGAAGGCCGCGGACGACTTCGCCACCGCGTTCCGCCGCGACCTCGTGGAGGGCACCGCGAAGCCCGAGGCGCTCACCACCGCGTTCCGCACGGCGGTCGGCAAGCCGTGGGCGTTCCCCGGCGACAAGGAAGCCGGGTACAGCGCCAACGGCGTCGCCAGCTTCCTCAGTCGCACCGCGCAAGGCGTGAACTTCGGCCTCGAACTGAAGCGCCCGGACCAAGCCGGCGACGTGGTGTACCTGCGCGGCGCGCTCCAACAGCCGGGCGGCTACCACCTCCGCTTGGTGAAGGAGGGCGGCGCGTGGAAGGTCGATTGGCTCTCCGTCTCGTCGGTCGATACGGCCAGCATTTCGACCACCCCGACCGCCGAGGGCACGGCCCAAGCGTTCGTGGTGTCGGCGTTCGTCGAAACGCTCGCCGACCGCGGCGAGAACCGTAAGGACGACCGGCACCTGCTGCTCGCCGCCGCGATGACCAAGGAACTGCGCGCCGCGTGGGCCCCGCTGGTGTTCGACCAAGACCGGCAACAGGGCTACGACTACGGCCCCGCGAAGCTGACCACCGAGGCCACGAAGATCGGCGGCGGCACGACGGCCTACGTCGCCAGTCGCGTCGGCGACCTGCCCGAGTACAAGGTCGAACTGACCAAGCCCGTGGGCAAGAAGGGCTATACGATCAAGCTGGTGAAGGGCACCGGCCCCAACGACTGGCTCGTGAGCGAAGTGATCGAGGCGAAGTAAGTTAGCGACGCGCTCCGCTGCGCGTCGCGGCTCCGCCGACAACCCCTGCGCCGCGCCACCGCGCGGCGCAGTTTCACCTGCTTTCTGGACCCACCATGAGCATCCTCGTCGATTCGTCCACGCGCGTCATCACACAGGGCATCACCGGCGGGGCCGGGGGCTTCCACACCGACCAGAGCCTGCTGTACGGCTCGCAGTTCGTCGGCGGCGTCACCCCCAAGAAGGGCGGCGCGACGTGGAAGGGCGAGAAGTCCGGCAAAGCGCTGCCGGTGTTCAACACCGTGGCCGAGGCGGTGCGGGCCACCGGCGCGACCGCGAGCATGATCTTCGTCCCGCCCGGCGGCGCGGCCGACGCCATCATGGAGGCCGCGGACGCCGGCATCGCGCTCATCGTCGCCATCACCGAGGGCATCCCGGTGCTGGACATGGCGCGCGCGAAGCGGTTCCTGAAGACGAAGCCCGGTTCGCGGCTCGTCGGGCCGAACTGCCCCGGCGTCATCACGCCCGGTCAGTGCAAGATCGGCATCATGCCGGGGCACATTCACAAGCCGTGCGCCGCGGGCGAAACCGGCATCGGTGTCATCAGCCGCAGCGGGACGCTGACCTACGAGGCCGTGTTCCAGCTCACCGCGCTCGGCCTGCCGCAAAGCACCTGCGTCGGCATCGGCGGCGACCCGGTGATCGGCACCTCGCAGATCGACCTGTTGGAGATGTTCGAGGCCGACCCCGGGACGCGCGCGATCCTGATGATCGGCGAGATCGGCGGCACCGCGGAGGAAGAGGCGGCGGCGTTCGTGGCGAAAAAGGTGAAGAAGCCGGTGGCGGCGTTCATTGCCGGCCAGACCGCGCCGCCGGGCCGCCGGATGGGGCACGCCGGGGCGATCATCAGCGGCGGCAGCGGCAGCGCGGCCGACAAGATCGCGGCGCTGGAGAAGGCCGGCATCGAGGTGGCCCCCACGCCCGCCGACCTCGGCACCGCGGTGCAGAAGGCACTGGCGCGGAAGAAGTAACGATATTCACCGCGGAGACCGCAAAGGCCGCGGAGGAAGACAGGAGAGAATGGAGTGCAGGAACACTCTTCTCCCGTGTCTTCCTCCGCGGCCTTTGCGGTCTCCGCGGTGAATCGGTTCTACTTTTCGATTTCCTTGAGTTGCTTCGCGAGGTCGGCGGCTTTGGCCTCGGCCGCCTTCAGCTCCTTTTCGGCCTTCGCCACGGCCTCCTTCGCTTCCTTCACCTTCGCCTCGCGCGAGGGGATGAAGTCCGGCGTGACGCGGCCCTTCGTGGCGATGTCGATGGCCCGCGCGAGTTCGGCCTGCGCCTCGACCAGTACCGCATCGGCCTTCTTCTTCACCGCGGCGCTCTTGGCGACCGCGGCCTTCGCTTCCGCGAGCTTGGCCTTCAGTTCCTCAACGGCCTTTTCGTCGGCCGCGAAGCGGACGTTGGGAAGCGGGTCGGTGGCCTTGGGGTCCACCGGCAACGGGCGGATGCCCGGCAACGGGCGCACGCCGCCCAGTTTCGCGTCGTCCAGCCGCTTCTTCGCGTGCTTCACCTTCACGTCCACTTCCTTCATCTCCGCGACGCGGATCTCGAGCTGCGCTTTCGCCATTTCGACTTCCAGAGTGGCCTTGTCGAACTCTTCCTTCGTCAGCGCGCCCTTCTCGAACAGCGCCTTGGCGCGGGCCGTGCCGATCTCGGACCCGCGAACGGCGATCTCCGCGGCCTTCACGACCGCCTTCTTCACGTCGCGGTGGGCCTCGAGCGCCTCGAACTCTTCTTCCAGTTGGGCCATCCGCGCGGCCGTGACCGTGACCGGGCGGATCGGCAGCGGTTGCACGGGCTGAACCTTCGGCTGCACGGCCTTCGGCTGAACCGGCTGGGCCGGCAGCGCGGGCTTGGCGTCTTCCGCGGTCGCGACCAGCGCCCCGGTCGCGGCAAACGCCGCGAGCGCGCACAACAGACGTTGCATGACAGTTCCCCTGTGGAGAGTGACGAACCGAGAAACATTCTCCCAGACATCTTACGAAACGTCAAAGCCCCGCGCGCCGAGCCACGGTCTCACGGGCGCGCGTGCCGGTCGATGAGCGCGTCGAGCGCGGCGCGGCAGTCCGCGATGGTCCGCCGGAAATCGGGGCTGAGCGCGGCCTCGTCGCACAGGCGTGCCCAGTACGCGCGCGCGGTGCGCCGCTTCGGGCCACAGGTGCAGGTTCGCGGCGTTCGGCCCCTGTGGGGCGAACGGCCTCTCGACCACCACCGCCCCTGCCGGCGCGAACACCATCGGCAGCATGTCGTACACCGGCGTCGGGGTCAGCGCCAGTTCCCGCCCCTCTTCGGCGAAGAAGCTGAAGTTGCCGAGGTGCCGGTCGGTGTTCCCGATGAGGTCGCCGAACGTGTCCAGCCAGACCATCCGGTCGGCGTGCGCGGCGTCCATGTGCAGCAACGGCTCGGCCAGAATGCCGCGCGCGGTGCCGCTCCACGTGAAACCGGCGTCGAAGTAGGGCTCTTCCGCGAAGTTGATGATGTGTGTTGGTAAGAATGAGGGCATCACCTTGCCCGTCAGCGCGTCCGTTGGCAGGATTGTCCACCATGTCCGGTTCCGACCTCCTTCTCGATTGTCCTGGTCTGCGTGTCACGGATTTCGCCATCGAAGATGACGCCCTCACGATCAGCGTCGAACCGACTGCGACCGGTTCGAGTTGCCCGCATTGTGGGAGCAACGCCGCCCGGATTCACAGTCGCTACCCACGAACCCTCGCCGACCAGCCGATCCACGGCCGACCCACCATCCTTCGGGTGACCGCACGGCGATTCTTCTGCGACCGGCCGCAGTGCCCACGCGTCCTCTTCTGCGAACGCTTCCCCGAACTGGCCACCCCACACGCACGCACGACCGGACCGCTGACCGAAGCCCACCAGGCCATCGGGTTCGCGCTGGGTGGCGAGGCCGGTGCTCGACTCGCCGACAAACTGGCTGTCCCGACCAGCCCGGACACGCTCCTGCGGCGGGTGAAGGACGCACCCGACGAGCCGTCTCCGCCGGTGCGCTACCTGGGCATCGACGACTGGGCCACCCGCAAAGGTCAGCACTACGGCACGATCCTGATCGACCTCGAGAGGCACCGGGTCATCGACATCCTGCCGGGACGAGATGGCGTGGAGTTGAGGAAGTGGCTCGAAGAACACCCCGGCGTGGAGGTGGTCACCCGCGACCGCTGGGCGGTTTTCGCCCAGGCCGTCCGGGAAGGGGCGCCGGCCGCCAAGCAGGTAGCCGACCGCTGGCACCTGCTCAAGAACCTGCGGGAGGCTGTGGAGCGAGTGCTCGCGCGCTTCTCGCCCGAGATCACCACGGTCGTGCAAGCACCCGCGCCGGCGGAAGGGGCCGCGGCCGCTCCTTCGGACGGAGAGGGGCAACCGACCGCACCGGTGCCCACTCCCTCGACTCCAACGGAGGCCATCGCGCCAGCACCACCACCAACAGCCCGATCCCCACGGGAGCAAGCCCGGCAAGCGAAGAGGCACGCCCGCGAGCAAAGGCACCGTCAGGTCCGCGAGATGCGGGACCAAGGGCACTCGATCCGCGCGACGGCGCGTCAACTGGGCCTTTCGCGCCAGGTGGTGATCCGTTACCGGGGCCAGGATACGTGCCCCGATTGGAAGCCCGGCCGAAAAGGGCCGTCGCAACTGGACGAGTACCGGGAGCACATTGCGGCCTGGGTTGGCGTCGGCGGCCGGAATACGAAGGAACTGCACCGGTTGCTGGGCGAGAAGGGGTGCAAGGCGTCCTACGATGCGGTGCGACGGTACGTGAACCGGAAGATCGGCAGCACCGGAAAGCCGGGTCGGCGAACGGGTGAGGCGAAGCCGCCGATACCGCCGATGCCCTCGGCCCGGAAGCTGTCGTTCCAGTTCATCTGCCCGCCGAAGGAGACGAAGGCCGAACCGCCGAGCGAAGGCGCGAAACCGGGGCTGCTGGACCGGATCCGGAAAAGCATCCCGGGTTTGGGCGCGGCGCTGGACGTCGCGTCGGAATTGGCGGCGATGATCCGCAAGGAGGTGACGTGCCCGTTGTCGGACTGGCTGATCAAGGCGGAGGCGTCCGGCGTGAGCGAACTCAAGACGTTCGCGCAGGGGCTGCGCGAGGACGAGGGGGCCGTGACCGCCGCCCTGACGGAGGCGTGGAGTAACGGACCGGTCGAAGGGCAGGTGAACCGGCTGAAATTCATCAAGCGGTCGATGTACGGCCGGGCCGGATGGCGGCTGTTGCGGGCGCGGGTGAAGCGGAAAGACTGAGCCGAGCAAATGAAACCGGTCGGTTTTCGTCGGGAAAGACACGTCACCAACTCTGCGGGAGAACCTGAAGTAGTGACCGTTCACGGCCCACAGCGAGATCACCCCGCGCCGGCCGCGCGCGCCGACGCGGTCGAAGCGCTCCAGTTCCAAGTACCGGCTCCCGCCGAGGTCGAACCAGTCCGAGCGCGGAACGGGAACGCCGGCCTCGTGGAGCACCCGCAAGGCGAGGTGTTCGCAGACGAGCAGGTCGCGCCACCGGTCCGCCGCCGCGCCGTCGCCGCTGGCGAATTTCACCAGCAGGTGCCCGCTCTCGGTGTACGCGGCGAACTTGGGGTGCTCGCCGCCGGCCAACGAACCCGGCTGACCGGCCAGCGCGCCCGCGGCGAGAGCGGGGTAGTCCGCGCGGGTGAGCGGGTGCGGTTGCCCGGCGAGGAAGCGGGTGAGCGACTCCTCACCGACGATCAAGTTGCCGACGCAGTCTTCGCCCCGCGTCGCGAGCGCGATCAGGTGGTGCTCGTCGCCCCAGTCGCTGATGCTCCCCGGCAGGCGCAATTCGGGATACCGAGCCGAGAAGCCGCGCCCCATGTAGCCCTGTGGCCGCATGTCGTCCGCGAAGGGCGGCAGGCCCACGAACGCCTGCCCGACGCCGGACTCGCGCTGCAACCAGTACCCGTCGCCCGCGAGAAAGTGGAGGACCCCGTGCCGGTGCGCGCGGCCGCGCTCGTCCACGCGAACGACCGGAGTGCTTCGGCCGATGCCCGCGACCTCGCGCGGCACGGCGTACCGGGTCGCCACGCTGCGCCCGAATCGCCCGACGCGCGCCCCCGCTTCGCGCACGAGGCGCGACATCGCGGGCTGAGAGATTCCGAGTTCCCTCTGAATCTCCGCCCCGGGCAAAAGCCCGCGCCTCCGCAAGAGCGCGAGGAGTTGATCGACTCTCCCCATCGACCGCTCCGAAGCGTTGCGTGAATAGCTTTCTGAATCAACGATCCGCGAGAGGGCTAAAACCCAGGTGATTCGCGATACCTTCGCTCCAAGTCGGCCATGAGTATTGGCCGCTTCTTCTTGGATCGTGCCTTCTTCATGATCTTGCGTCGTTTCATGGCCTCT
>Ga0194132_10003830_pt1 | contig 26217 bp, 21 predicted proteins | sample TA2KigOf80mmetaG_FD_148612 | JGI IMG/M metagenome (GOLD analysis project Ga0194132, IMG submission 148612) | Freshwater microbial communities from Lake Tanganyika, Tanzania - TA2015054 Kigoma Offshore 80m | ecosystem: Environmental > Aquatic > Freshwater > Lake | place: Tanzania: Lake... | reverse complement strand
CAGAGGGCTGTACTTCGACTCGACCGATACCGATCCGGTGGAGCTCCGCATCTGCGACGACGGGGCGCGCTCGTTCCGCATCGCACCCGTCGACGTCTTCGGGTTTCCCGTCGGCATCGTGCGGTTCCGCGTCGAGCGCGAGCCGGGACCGCCCGATCTCGACGAGGACGGGCTCGACGACTGCACGGAGGTCTGCCCGGACGTCTACAACCCCGGCGCGCAGGACGGCGACGAGGACGGCGTCCCCGACGCGTGCGACAACTGCGTCGCGACACCGAACCCGGATCAGCAGAACGCCGACTTCGACGACGTGGGAGACGCGTGCGACGGCTGCCCGGAGGACTTCAACAAGACCGAGCCGGGCATCTGCGGCTGCGGAGAGTTCGACTACGACAAGGACGACGGCGTCATCGACTGCGTCGACAACTGCCCGCGGAACGCGAACCCGGACCAGGCCGATCGGGACGGCGACGAGACCGGCGACGTCTGCGACCCGTGCCCCGACGACGGAGAAAAGACCGACCCCGGCGTCTGCGGCTGCAACGTCCCGGACGACGACCCGGACGGCGACGGATACGCGACCTGCATCGACGAGTGTCCGGAAGACGGCGAGAAGCCGCGTCCGGGGTTCTGCGGCTGCGGCGTGCCCGAGGCGGATCCCGACGGCGACGGCGTCGCTCTCTGCATCGACAACTGTCCGGACGCCGCGAACGCCGATCAGGAGGATCTCGACGGCGACGGCCTCGGCGACCGCTGCGAGTGCGCGAGCGGCGGATGCGTCGTCGGCGGTGCCGCACCCGCCGATTGCAGCACGCAGCTCGTGCCGCCGGTTGCCGTTTCGAGCGACGAGGTCGTTCGCTGTGCGGAAGGAGACCCCTGCGATCGCGACCCCGAGCCGGGACGATGCCGGATCCCGATCGCGCTCTGCTTCGCCGGACGCACGTCGGCGTTGCCATCGTGCACATCCGTCGGACCGCGGACGATCGAGGTGGGGACTTCCGCGGGAGCTTCGCTCGACGCGCTCCTGGCGCTCTCGTCCCTGCCCGGCGCGCGCGCGATCGACCAGCGCCGCGTCCGCGTCGATCCGTGGCCGAGCGGGCTCCAGGTCTGCACCGCACCGTTCGAGCTCACGGTGGCGCGCGGCGAGCTTCGATTGAACCTCTCGACGTTCGGTCCGGGGGGCGGGCCGATCGACGCCGACCACTTCCGCGTGCGCTGCGAGGAGGATCGGTCGTGAGTCCGCGCCGCGCGTCCTTCGTCTTCGCCTCGGCCTTCACACTGCTCGCGTGCGTCGCGACCGAGTCGCGCGCGCAGGATCCGGCACTCCAGTGCCAGAAGGCGATCGAGGACGGCGGGATCCGCTACGCGCAGCGCCTCCTCCGCGAGATCGACCGCTGTGCGACGGCCGGCGCCGCGTCGATGCAGACCTGCCTCGACGCTCCGGCGACGCGCTCGCGACTCGAGCGGAACCTGCCGCGCTGGCGCGAGCGTGTCGCGACGGCGTGCACCGGAGTCGACGTGCACTCGACCCTCGGATACCTCGATCAGTGCGCGCCCCACGATTCGCCTTGCGAGTTCGCGACGGAATCCGTGCTCGCCGAGGGACCGCGCAACGACCTCGTCGATTGCGCCCAGTGTCGCATCGACCGACAGCTCCACGAGGTCACGGATCGGCTCTTCGCCGGCGTCGGTGCCGCGAACGGGTGCCGCGCGAGGATCGCGCGGCCGGGCGTCGATCTGCTCGAGGATCAGCTCCGTGCGCTCACGGCCTGCGTGCGCCGGCCCGACGCCTTGAGCCTCGCCGGCTGCCTCTCCGAGCCCGCTCTGCAGAGCACGCTCACCTCTGCGGCCAGCGCGTGGCGTTCTGCGGCAGCACAGGGCTGTCCGAACGTCGATCCGTTCTCCACTCTCGGCTACGAGCCGCTGTGTACCGGCGTCGAGCCGCCCACGCCGGGCTTCTGCTCGGAGGGATCGCCCCCGTGCACGCTCGTCGCGGCGACGCGTCTCGATACGACGAGCCCGAACGACGATCTCCTCGACTGCCTCCAGTGCCGCGTCGACGAAACGGCGCTGGCGATCGCACGAGACGTGTTCGGAGCGAACCTTTGCTGTGACGAGGAAGGCTGCCGCGCTGTCCGCACGCGGCGCTCGTGTCGCGCCTCGGGTGGAATCCCGATGCACTACCAGCAGTCGCTGCTCCCGGGAATCCCGATCGGCTTCCCGCACGGCATGGCCATCGCGCCGGACGGAACGATCTGGATGCCCGACCGCATCCAGAAGACCGTCTGGGAGTACACGCCGGCCGCGGAGCTGCGTCAGTGGCCCATCTACCCCGAGTCGCCGGACGCGATGACGCTCGACGCGAGCGGGGTTCCGCTCCTCACGTCGCGCGAGAGCAACGTGATCCTCCGGCTGGAAGACGGCGAGTGGTCGGTGATCGCGCTCACCGGCGAGCCGGGACACGCAGGCGACGGCGGCCCGGCGCGCGAAGCACTCGCCGCGGCGCCGGTCGGTCTCGACTTCGATTCGCGCGGCACGTTGTACTTCACGGAGACGGGATTGATCGCGTTCGCCTACCAGAACGCCGGGATCAGCGGCGAGCACGTGCGCGCGATCGATCCGATCGGACGCATCCGAACGGTCGCCGGCGCGGGGCCGGTCGGCACCGCTGGAGGAGGTGGTCCCGCACTGCTCGCCCGGCTCGCGAGCCCGTACGGGCTCGCGGTTCGCTCCGACGCTTCGATCCTGATCGGCGAAGCGTACGGCGAGCGGCTCCTCGACCTCGATCCCGGCGGGCTGCTCGCGCATCGCGCGGGACGCCCGGGAAGCGTCCTCGGCTCGTTCTCGGGCGACGGCGGACCGGCGGTGCTCGCGCGCTTCAACGGGCTCGAGGAGCTCGCGAGCGACCGGGAAGGGAACGTGCTCGTCGCCGACTTCCGGAGCGGTCGCGTCCGACTCGTCGATCGCCTCGGCAGCGTGATCACGATCCTCGGCCGCGACGACGGCGTCGGCGCGTTCGTTCCGCTCGAGGACGGCGTGCCCGCTTCGCTCACGTGGGGCGGCTGTCCGGGAGGGCTCGCCGTCGGCCCAGACGGCCGCGTCTACCTCGGCGAAGGACAGTTCGAGGTGCTGCGCGTCCTCACCCGCGTGCCCTACTGAGCTCCGAGGTCACCGGAGCTTCACCAGGCGCGTCGCGAGCTCCCGCGCGGCAAACGTCGGCGTGGTCGTGAAGGTCTACGTCGCGTCGCAAGGAAACGACGGCGTCTCGATCCTGCAGCCAGAGAGATCGCCCGCGCTCTCCACGGCAGGCGGTTGCGGCGCCCGCGTGCGGCGGGTAGCCGCTTCGCATGCCGATCGATCCCCGCACGCCCGTCCTCGTCGGAGCCGGCGCCGTCCAGCAGAAGCTCGAGGATCCACGCGAGGCGAAAGAGCCGATCGAGCTGATCCTCGAAGCGCTCGAGCGCGCCGCGGAAGACGCGGGGAGCCGGGAGCTGCTCGAGCGCGCGACGACCGTCCGGATGCCGCGCGGCTTCTGGGACTATCCCGACCCGGGACGCTTCGTCGCGGAGCGCTTCGGCGCGCGTCTTCGCAGCGAGGTCGCGGAGCTCGGCATCCTGCAGACGACGCTCTTCGGCCGGAGCGCGGGTGCGATCGCGTCGGGCGAGGAGGACGTCGTCCTGATCGCCGGCGGCGAGGCGAAGTACCGCTCGCTCCGCGCACAGATCCTCGGCATCGAGGCGCCGCTCACGCGTCAAGCGAGCGACGTCGCTCCCGACGAGGTCCTCCGGCCGCACGACGAGATCCTGAGCCAGGCCGAGCTCGCGCACGGGCTCGGCATGCCGGTGGGCCAGTACGCGCTGATGGAGAACGCGCTCCGCTTCGCCGAGAAGAAGTCGATCGACGAGCACGTGCGCGAGGTCGCGGAGACCTGGGCCGGCATGAGCCGCGTCGCCGCGACGAACCCGCTCGCGTGGAATCCCGAGCCCGTCTCCGCCGAGACGATCGCGACGCCGACGGCGAAGAATCGCATGCTCGCGTTCCCGTACACGCGCCTGCACAACTCGCAGTGGAACGTCGATCAAGCGGCGGGCCTGATCCTCTGCTCCGTCCAGACCGCGAAGCAGCTCGGCATCCGCGAGGACCGCTGGCTCTTCCCGCTCGCCGCCGCCGAGTCGAACCACATGGTGCCGCTCTGCGAGCGGGCGGTGCTGCATCGCTCGCCCGGCTTCCGGATCGGGTTCGAGCGCGCACTCGCGCACGCCGGGCTCGGGGCTGCCGAGCTCGATCACGTCGAGCTCTACAGCTGCTTCCCCGTCGCCGTGCGGATCCAGCTCCGCGAGCTCGGCCTCTCACCGACGCGTCCGCTCACGGTCACGGGAGGCATGGCGTTCGGAGGCGGACCGCTCAACAACTTCGCACTGCAGGCGATGGCGCGGATGGCCGACGTCCTCCGCGGCGCGCCGGGCACGACCGGCATGGTGACCGCGGTGAGCGGCATGCTGACGAAGCAGGGCGTGACCCTCTGGTCGACGCGCCCGCCGGAGCGACCCTTCTCGTTCCTCGACGTCACCGCGGACGTCGCGCGGGAGCTCGTGCGCGTGCCGTTCGCGGCCGAGTACGCCGGGCCCGCGACTGTCGCATCTTGCACCGTCCTCCACGGGGCGGCCGAGCCCACGGCGGTGTTCCTTTGCGACACGCCGGAGGGCGGGCGCACTCTCGCTTCGAGCCGCGCGCCGGAGATGCTGCGCTCGGTCGAGGCGACCGAAACGTGCGGGCGGACCATCCAGGTCGCGTGCGGCGCCGTCCAATAACCTCCGCGCGCGTGGCGCGCGGCCGAGCGAAAGCGAGCGGGGTGAGGAGGCGCAGCTCAGGCTTTGCCGCGGGGAGGAGAGGGGCGGCGCCCCTCTCGGTCGACCACACCCAGGTGGCACCGGTCCGACCTTTGCATTAACTTCGCCGGAAAGGCGATGTCGCCATGTCGGGAATCTCCAGCTGCTACGTGGTCACGGGCAACCTCACGCAGGCCGGAAGCGTGGTCTATCTCCGCGCGGACGAGACCTGGGCGACGAGCCTCGCCGAAGCCCATCCTCTTCCGACCGAAGAGGAGGCCGAGGAGCGCCTCGCCCGCGTCCGCGTGCACGAGGAGATCGTGACCGAGCCCTACGTCTTCGAGGCGGAGCTCTCCGACGGGGCCATTCGGCCGAAGTCGGCCCGAGAGATCCTCCGCAGCGCGGGCCCGAGCACGCGCCTCCGCCGTCCCGACCGGGGCGCGGCGACCGCCTGACCCGAGGTAGCCCGAGGTAGATTGACGGATGTACAGGTACGACGAGTACGATCGCACGCTCGTGCGCGAGCGCGCCGCACAGCTTCGCGGGCAGATCGCACGACGGGTCTCGGGCGAGCTGACCGAGGACGAGTTCAAGCCGCTCCGCCTGCAGAACGGCCTGTACCTCCAGCTGCACGCCTACATGCTCCGGATCGCGATCCCGTACGGGATGCTCGCGAGCACGCAGCTCCGGAAGCTCGCGCACATCGCGCGCACCTACGACCGCGGCTACGGACACTTCACGACGCGGCAGAACATCCAGTTCAACTGGCCCGAGCTCGAGGACGTCCCGAACATCCTCGACGAGCTCGCCGACGTCGAGATGCACGCGATCCAGACGAGCGGCAACTGCATCCGCAACATCACGACGGACCACCTCGCGGGCGTCGCGCGCGACGAGCTCGAGGATCCGCGTCCCTTCTGCGAGATCACGCGGCAGTGGTCGACGTTCCATCCCGAGTTCGCGTTCCTGCCGCGGAAGTTCAAGATCGCATTCACCGCCGGACGCGAAGTCGACCGTGCGGCGATGCTCTACCACGACATCGGCGTCCGCATCGTCGAGAACGCCGCCGGCGAGCGCGGCTTCAGCATCTACGCCGGCGGCGGCATGGGCCGCACGCCCGTGATCGCGAAGGAGATCCGCGAGTTCGTCCCGCGGGAGCACCTCCTCTCCTACATGGAAGCGATCCTGCGCGTGTACAACCGGCTCGGACGCCGCGACAACATCTTCAAGGCGCGCATCAAGATCCTCGTCAACGAGACGGGCATCGAGCGCTTCCGCGAGATGGTCGAGGCGGAGTGGCAGGAGACGCGCGAGTCGACTCTCCGGCTCGCGGAGGGCGAGATCCAGGAGATGGCGAAGTTCTTCGCGCCGCCGTCGTACGAGTCGCTTTCCCCGTCGGACGCCCTCCTCGCGGAGCTCCGCCGCTCACCGAACGCGGACTTCGCGCGCTGGGCGCGAAACAACGTCGTCCTGCACAAGCAGCCCGGATACAGCGTCGCAATGCTCTCGCTGAAGGCGTCCGACACGCCGCCGGGAGACTTGAGCGACTCGCAGATGGACGCCGTCGCCGATCTCGCCGACCGCTACAGCTTCGGCGAGCTGCGTGTGACGCACACGCAGAACCTCGTGCTCGCGGACGTGAAGACGACCGAGCTGGAGAAGCTCTGGCACGAGCTCCGCGCTCTCGACCTCGCGACGGCGAACGTCGGGCGCCTGACGGACCAGATCTGCTGCCCCGGCCTCGATTTCTGCAATCTCGCGAACGCGCGCTCGATCCCGATCGCCGAGGAGATCCGCCATCGCTTCGACGATCTCGACTACCTCGACGACCTGGGCGACGTCAGCCTCAAGATCTCCGGCTGCATCAACGCGTGCGGTCACCATCACGTCGGCAACATCGGCATCCTCGGCATCGACAAGCGCGGCATCGAGCACTACCAGCTCCTCGTCGGCGGCTCGTCCGGGTACGACGCCTCGATCGGCAAGATCCTCGGGCACGCGTTCCCGCGCGAGGAGATCGTCGGTGCCGTCGAGAAGGTGCTGAAGCTGTACGTCCGGCTGCGCGAATCCGAGGACGAGCCGTTCCTGGATACCTTCCGTCGCGTCGGCGAGAAGCCGTTCCGCGACACCCTCTACAGCAACGAGCTCTATGCGGATCATCCGCAATCGTAAGATCGTCGAGGACGGCTGGATCCACGTCGCCGACGACGCCGAGGTACCGGCGGACGGCGACGTGATCGTCTCGTGGAAGCGCTGGCGCGAGAGCCGCGAAGCGCTCCTCGCGCGCTCCGGCTCCGGCTCCGCCCGTCTCGGCGTGCGGCTCCCGAACACCCTCGACCCGCACGAGGTCCAGGCGGATCTCCCGCACTTCGCATTGATCGCGGTCGAATTCCCGAAGTACCGCGACGGACGCGGCCTCAGCATCGCGCGGATGGTGCGTCGCGAGGGGTTCCGCGGCGAGCTTCGCGCCGTCGGCAACGTGCTTCGCGACCAGCTCTTCTACATGGAGCGCTGCGGGTTCGACGCGTTCGAGGTCGACAAGAGCAAGAGCATCGAGAACGCGCTCGAGGCCTTCTCGGAGCTGAGCGTCACCTACCAGGACGCGATCCAGCCGCGCTCGGTGCCGCGGCAGCACCGCTGGCGTCGCTCGTAGCCTTCGACCTTCAGCTCGGGAATCTGAGACCTTTTTCTCGGTCGAACTCCCGCGGAATGTCGGCCTCGTAGAAGCCAAAGGCCTCGTAGACGGACCGGATCAGCGGGTAAGCACAGCGATCGGGATTGTCGCTCGTCGCATCGGCCCAATCCGCCACATGCTTGGCGGCGATCACGTCATCCTCGGTGTATTCCCGAACCTTCTCGTCGAACTGCCACGCGACTGTCCCGGCTGAACCTGCCTTCAGCCGCCAGCCCTTCACGGACAACAGCGCCATCCTAGCGAATACGGGACCCGCCTGGGCGACACGCGCTGTGCGGTAGAAGGCTGCGGCGAGCCGCCATATCGAGACGGGAAACTCGATGAGTGCGTATGGCCAAAGGGATCGTTCGGGCCCCTTCCAGTGTAGAAACTCGATGGGCACAGTGAATGTGATGACACCATTGCGGCTGACGATCGTCTGTCGCCCATCGGGAACACCGTGAACGACTCGTCCCGACCGTGGGATCGGCCGCTGATGCGGATCAACGAAAGTCCACCCCGTCAACCGGTTGCCCGTTCGCTCGGTTTCCATGAAATACGGAGCGACTTCCCGGTGGCTCGGAAAGTCTAGCTCGACCTCACCAAGTGGTTGCAGACGGAGCCAGAGCGTCGAGGACTTTGCTTTGAGCATCCCCTCCAGCTCTGCGTCCCATTTCTTCTCGATCGTCGCGATCTGATCGTCGCTACGCTGAATCGACGAGCCGAAGATCTCGTCGTACGAAAGCATTCTCAGCCGGGCACCGACGCGACGTCCGAAATACCTGGCGCCCTTGCGAGTGTAGGAATACACTCGCCTGCCCGGCTCGTTACTCACGCGAATCCTGAGCACACTTTGACTGCCGTCCTCGACGGGCACTGCTTCGATCGCGACCTCTTCCCCGAGTCGCGGCTCGATCGTTCCGATCAAGTGATCCCAGAGACTTCTCTCGGCGCGCTCCACGTCATCGATCGGGTCGATGGCTACCGCGGTTCCGTCGTTCTCCCGCAGTCCGACCCAGACTTCCCCGCCCGCTGCATTCAGCATTCCAACGACCTCCCGCGCGATGCCTTGAGGGTCACGCAGGGAGTCCGCAGCCTTGAATTCGAGCAGTAAATCTTCCGCGCGGCCGAGGGGAATGGGCGGTTCAGCCACGAGATTCTCCCACGATTTCTGGGTGGAGGAGCAAACGCTCGAGTGGGAGTAGGACGACCCCCTCGCGAGCGCTCTGGGTGAACCCGAGATGCACGAGGAACACTTTCGTCGCCTTCAGAGCCTTGGCGGCCTCCCGAACACGGCGAAGCTTCTCATCCCTCACGTTGGAGGCAGACGTCACCTCCACCGCGACGAGCGAGCTCCCCGTGTCCACGACGAAATCCAACTCGCGATCACGATGATCTCGAAAGTAGCTCAGTCGCTCGTCGGCCGGTGTCCAGGCGTTGCGGAGATGAGTGCATACGACGGTTTCGACGATCCGCCCGAGCACAGACGGGTCTTGGGAGGGCGCCGGCGAAGTGGCGAATGCGGATACGAGCCCGTGGTCAGATGGATACAACTTGGGCTTGGCTCGGAGCCTCGCCGCTCCGCGTGCCCGTGGTCGGAGCCTCGAGATGAGCTGCGCTTCCTCAAGTCGAGCCACCCACGCCTTGATGGATCGAATGTCGACTTCGAGATCGCGCGCGCGCTCCTTGGCACTGAAGATCGCTCCTGCGTCGGCGGCGAGATACACAAAGAGGCGGCGAACCGCCTCCACGTCCACACCCGTCGCCCCAAGATCTCGAGCGATGGCTCGGTCCGCGATGTCCGAGCGAATCCGAGTTCGACTGCGCCTTAGCTCCTCTTCGAAGACATGTTCGGGGAAGCCTCCCAAGGCCAGGTATCGAAGGAGCTCCGTGGGGTAGCGTCGGAGAACTTGTTCGATCGACTCTTCGGACCTAGCCCGAAGGCGAAGGTGCTCACCGAACGTAAGTCCGCTCACGCGCAGCTCGTCCCAGCGCCCCTGGCCGGCTTCGACGCCGCCATCAAGAAGCAGCGTCGCCGCCGAATCCGTGGCCACGACGCGGACGGCTGCCGTGTCCACTGCCTGCTTCAGCCATTCTCGCCAGCGGTCGGCACGGCCTACCTCGTCCAACAAGAGCAAGCGCGGCCGGTCGGGCCTCGCCGAGGGTGGAACGAGGTCAGCGACATCGCGCGGAGTCACCCTCTCGGTGATCCGATCATCCGAGAAGTCGCAGTAACTCAAGTTTCCGGCCGGCCACCCCTGCTCCAAGAGGTCGTCGAGGATCTGAAGCAGGGCAGTCGTCTTTCCGACCTGCCTCGGGCCGATCACCAGGATCGCGCGCCGGGATTCGCGGTGGACAAAGTTCAGAAGCGCCCGCTGGAAGTCGCGACGGATGGGGTAGTCGACCGCCGCCCTCGCTGGCGCATTCGCCCACCAGGGGTTCTGCTCCCGGAGGATCTCTTCAAGCATTACAATGCTGTTTAAACGACTATTTTCGACATTGCAATGCTCCACAGCACCCCGGCGAACGACCGGACAAGCGCCGGCATCGAGAGTCACCTACCCAGGCCTAGGCCTAGCCTGCATTTCTCACCAGATCCCTACTGCGGCGGCCGATAGCACCGAATCTTCGCAACCTTCTCCCTCCGGGCTCCTCGACGTACTGTTCAAGCACGCCTGCGTCGCCCTCCGGTCCGAGGCTCGCGAATCTTCCGCACTCTCGACCGCCTCGCGACGTGATCTGGTGAGAAATGCAGGCTAGGCGGATCAGCCAGGGCGAGGGTTGCCGTTCGCCGCGACGATCGATCGCCAGCGGAGCGGCGAGACGATCTGCGCGAGGTAGCCCCTCGGGAAGGCATCGAGCCCCTCGATGCCGATGTCGGCCGGCGCCGCGCGATCGGGCGGCAGGTAGCGCGTCCCGAAGACCACGTCCCAGAAGAGGAAGTTGTTTCCGTAGTTGTGGTTCGCCTCCGCGAGGAGCGGCGAATGGTGCCAGCGGTGGATCTCGCCGACGCTGAAGATCCACGAGAGCGGCCCGAGCCGCGTGTCGACGTTCGCGTGCTGGAAGAGGCCCACGACGATCGTCGTCGCGCCGAAGAGGGCGAGCACGTTCTCGCCCGCGCCGGCGACCGCGAGCGGCACGAAGGAGATCAGGCCGCGGAACAGGACCTCGAGCGGGTGCGAGCGCGTCGCGTTCAGCCAGTAGAGGCGCGGCGCGCTGTGGTGCGTCGCATGGATCCGCCAGAGAAGCGCGCTCTCGTGCAGCACGCGATGACCCCAGTAGTCGAACGCCTCCGCGACGACGCAAGCGAGGACGAGCTGCGCGAGGAGAGGCCACGCAGACGGCCAGAGTGATCCGCCACCGAGCTCCGAGATCCACGCGGCGATCGTCACGCCGACCAGCGTGCCGACCGGCTCGATCGCGGCGTTCAAGCCGACGCTCGTCGGGAGATAGGCCGCGTCGGTCGCGAGGTCGCCGTGCGCGCGGTTCCATTCACGCCGGTACGGAAGCACACGCTCGAGGAGGACGACCGCGAGCACGCTCGCGAGCGACGCCACGCCGAGGACCGCTGGGATGGACGCGCCGCGGTCGAGCGCCCACGCCGCCCCGCCCACGACGATCGTGAGGAGCAGCGGGAACACCGTGGCCGACGCGAGCCGGCGGAGCATGCGCGGATCGTAGGCCGAGCCCCGGAGGTGGGCAACCCGCGCGCTCTCCGGGTGGCCCGGAGCAGCGCCCTCCGCTAACGGCTAGGCTCCGGACCTCGAAAGGAGAACCCACCTTGGGCGAGCACGGATTCTGGAACCACGCGCAGAAGAACCCCGGTCATCTGGGACTCGTCGATCCCGACGGTCGCGAGTGGACGCGCGGCGAGCTGTTCGCGGAGTCCAATCGAATCGTCCACGGGCTGCGCGCGCTCGGGCTCGAGTACGGCGACACCGTCGCGGTCTGCATGCCCAACTGCGCCGAGTTCTACCAGATCTATTTCGCCGTGATGCAGGCCGGCTGGTACATGTCGCCGATCAACTGGCATCTCGCGCCCGCCGAGATCGCCTACATCGTCAAGGACTGCGGTGCGAAGGCGTTCTTCGGCCACGAGCGCGTCGCGGAAGCGTGCACGAAGGCGGTCGCGGAGATCTCCTTTCCAAAGGAGGCGTGCTTCTCCGTCGGGACGGTACCGGGCTTCCGGCCGCTCGCGGAGCTGAAAAAGGGACAGCCGACCACCCTGCCCTCCGACCGCGCGCCGGGACAGGTGATGAACTACACCTCCGGCACGACCGGCCAGCCGAAGGGCGTCAAGCGCGCTCTCGCGCCGAAGGAGGTCGATCCGGATCTGATGGGAGAGCTCCTCGGCGGCTTCCTCGGCCTCTTCGGCGTGCAGCCCGAGAACGACAACGTCCACTGCGTCGGCTCGCCGCTCTATCACACCGCGGTGCTCGTCCACTCGTCTTCGTCGATGAACTGGGGGCACAGCGTCGTCCTGATGGACAAGTGGACGCCCGAGGGCATGCTTCAGCAGATCGACAAGTACCGCGTCACGCTGTCGCACATGGTGCCGACGCAGTTCCATCGCCTGCTGCTCCTGCCGGACGACGTCCGTGCGAAGTACGACTGCTCGTCGACGCGCCACATGATCCACGCCGCGGCGCCCTGCCCTCCCGACATCAAGCGGCGCATGCTCGACTGGTGGGGCGACTCGATCTGGGAGTACTACGCGGCGACCGAGGGCGGCGGCACGATCGTCTCGCCCGCGGAGTGGCGCAAGTACCCCGGCACCGTCGGCAAGGCGTGGCCCGGCGCCGACGTCAAGATCGTCGACGACGAGGGAAAGCCCGTCGCCGTGAACGAGCAGGGGACGGTCTACATGCTCCTGCCCGACACGATGAAGTTCGAGTACAAGGGCGACGCGGCGAAGACGAAGAAAAACCGCCTCGAGATCGACGGCAAGCTCTACTTCACCGTCGGCGACATCGGCTACCTGAACGACGAGGGCTTCCTGTTCCTCTGCGACCGGAAGATCGACATGATCATCTCCGGCGGCGCGAACATCTATCCGGCCGAGATCGAGAACGCGCTCCTCGCGCATCCGAAGGTCGGCGACGTCGCCGTCTTCGGCATCCCGCACGAGGACTGGGGCGAAGAGGTGAAGGCGGTGATCGAGCCCGCGCCGGGCATCGAGGCCTCCGAGGACCTCCGCAAGGAGATCTTCGCCTTCTGCGGCGACCGTCTCGCGAAGTTCAAGACGCCGAAGACGATCGACTTCGTCGCCGAGCTGCCGCGCGATCCGAACGGGAAGCTCTACAAGCGGAAGCTCCGCGACCCGTACTGGGAAGGCCGCGACCGGAACATCTGACGAGTGGAAGCGAGGGGCGCGTTCCGACGGTCTGCTAGCCTGCATTTCTCACCAGATCACGTCGCGAGGCGGTCGAGAGTGCCGAAGATTCGCGAGCCTCGGACCCGGAGGGCGACGCAGGCGTACTTGAACAGTACGTCGAGGAGCCCGGAGGGAGAAGCTCGCGAAGATTCGGTGCTATCGGCCGCCGCAGTAGGGATCTGGTGAGAAATACAGGCTAGGCGTGCGGGATGCCTGCGGAGTCGCACCCGACGCTCCAGGTACTCGCCGTGCCAGCGCTGCGGCTGTATCTCGTCGCGCGCTTCTTCTCGGGGTTCGGGCGAGCGCTCGTGTCGGCGATGCTCGCGTACCACGTGTACGACGCCACGGGCTCGTACGCGGCGCTCGGGATTCTCGGCCTCGTCGAGTTCCTGCCGGTCATCCCGATCTCGCTCCTCGGCGGCGTCGTCGCGGATCGCTTCGACCGGCGCATCCTCATCATCGCCGCGCACCTCGCGTCGCTGAGCGGCGTCGCGGTCCTCGCGTTCTCGAGCCAAGGGGAGCCGGGCGAGCAAGTGCTCGTCTACGGAGCCGCCTTCCTCCTCGCGATCACGGCCGGCTTCGCCAACCCGGCCGCTTCGGCGCTCCTCCCCGGCCTCGTGCCGCGCGAGATCTTCCAGAACGCGACCGTCGTCACCGCGAGCATCTCGCATCTCGCATTCATCGCAGGCCCGATCACGATGGGCCTCTTGATCGGTCCGTTCGGCTTCGGCGCGCCCTACGCGACCGCCGCCGTCTGCTACGCGATCTCGATCTTCGGTCTGTCCTTCCTGCGGATCGTCCGGACCGAGGGCAAGAAGCCCGACGTCTCGCTCGCAGCCGTCCGCGAGGGCATCGCCTTCGTGTGGAGCGAGCGCGCCCTTCTCTCGTCGATGACCCTCGATCTCTTCGCGGTGATCTTCGCGAGCGCGACGGCGCTCCTCCCCGCCTTTGCCGAGGAGATCCTCCGCGTCGGCCCGGTCGGCTACGGCGTGCTGCGCGCTTCGATGGCGATCGGGACGTTCACGATGACGTTGTTCTTGATGGTCGCACGCCCCTTCCCGTTCCCGGGACGCGCGCTTCTCTGGGCGGTCGTCGTGTTCGGGATCGCGCTCTTCACCTTCGGGCTGAGCCGCTGGTTCCCGCTCTCCGTCGGCGCCTTCGTAGTCGCCGGAATGGCGGACCAAGTGAGCATGACGATGCGCTCGGTCATCCTCCAGCTCTCGACACCGGATGCGCTTCGCGGCCGGGTCAGCGCGGTGAGCTGGATCTTCATCGGCGCGTCGAACGAGCTCGGCGACGCCGAGTCGGGCTTCCTCGCCTACTTGACGAGTGCCACCTTCGCGGTGGTCGCCGGGGCCCTCGCCTGCCTCGGCGTCACGGCCACGGTCGCGGTCCGTGTGCCCGAGCTCCGGCGATGGACGCCGGCGGCCACCGCGCTCCTTCGGGAAGGGGACGGGGGTGGCGCGTGAGCGACGCTCGAGCGCCCTCGTGAGCGACAGCGCGCTCGCAACGGTGATCGCGGCGGCGGACGCCGCCAGGGCACGATGTCCGATCGCTGCCGCACGCACTCGGCGCGACCAGCAGCGAGAGGGCGAGCAGAGACTGCCCTAAGGACATGCGCTTCATGGGAACCTCCTTCGGTTTCCCGTTGGGGCGCCATGAATGCAGGGCACGTGCCACCGCCGAAAGCGCGTCGAGCGCCGATTTCCTGCGCTCCGCAGGCGGCGCAGCGGCCGCACTCGAACAGCGATTCGCACGATGCGGAGGGCCGCGTTCGCGCGGTTGCACCGATTACCTCTCGCTCGTAGAGAGACCGCGATGTCGCGGGTTCGCTCCGGCCTCCTCTTCGCCGTGATGTTGCTGGTCGTGGGCGCGATCGTCGCGGCGCTCGCCGTCCGCCAGCGATCGCCTCGTCCCGACGTGCTGCTGGTGATCGTCGACACGCTCCGCGCGGACCGCTTGCCCGCGTACGGATACGCGAGCGCGAAGACGCCGGCGCTCGATCGCCTCGCGCGCGAGGGTGTCGTCTTCGAGCGCGCGATCGCCGCTTCCGGCGCGACTCTTCCCTCGCACGCCTCGATGTTCACGTCGCGCTGGGTGCGCCAGCATTCGATCGGACACAGCAACGGCAGCACGGTGCTCGACCACCGGGACACGCTCGCGGAGCACTTCCGCAGGGGCGGCTACGCGACGGCCGCCTTCGTGAGCAACATCATGCTGAACCGGACGACCGGCATCGGACGCGGGTTCGAGGTCTACGACGACGAGCTGCCCGTGCAGGAGCCGAACCGGCCGGAGTTCTTCGAGCGTCCGGCGCAGGCGACCACGCAGCGCGCGATCCGCTGGCTCTGGCGGAACGCGAGCCGGCCGGTATTCCTGGTCGTCCACTACCAGGACCCGCACGGGCCCTACACGCCGCCGCCGTCGCGCCCCGGAGCGCCTCCGCCGCCCGAGCTGCAGAGCCCCGCGGACGAGCCTCGCCTTTCCGTCAATCCAACGCAGAGCGGCTACGAAGGCATCCCGAACTACCAGGCGCTTCCCGGGCTCGACCGCCCGAGCCAGTACGAGAGCCGCTACGTCGGCGAGATCATGTCGATGGATCAGTGGCTCGGGCGCCTTCTGACGGCCTTCCGCCGCCACCGTCCCGAGGCAGAGCACGTGATCCTCTTCACGTCGGACCACGGCGAGAGCCTCGGCGAGGAGGATCACTGGTTCGAGCACGGCCACACGACGACGCCGGACGTCTCGCACATCCCGTTCATCCTGCAAGCTCCCGGAATCGCGCCCGGACGCATCGATCGGCCCGTGAGCCAGGTCGACGTGATGCCGACACTCCTCGAGCTCGCGGGCCTGCCGGTGCCCGACGGCGTCGCCGGCATCGCTCTCGGCCCGTACCTGCGCGAGGGACGCGCGACGCCGGAGCGAACGCTCTTCTGCGATCTCGGGTTCGAGACGGCCTCGTACCGCGACGGAGAGTTCGTCCGGATCCAGTTCCCGTCCTCCGGATCGGGCGATCGCGCGGCGTTCGGCAAGGCGGACGTCGGCCGCTACGAATGGAAGGAGTCGGGACCCTGGACGCGCAAGGAGGGAAAGCCCGACGTCGACGGCGAAACGCGCTCGTACTTCTCGAAGCTCGCACCGCGGCACGAAGTGGAGTCGAGCACGATCCCCGCGGACCGCCTCCGCGCTCTCGGCTACCTCGATCCCGAAGGCGGCTGAGCCGAAGCTTGCGGCTGCACGCGAGCGAGCGCTTCTCTCGCTTCCTCGAGCGAGGGCTCGAGCTCGAGCGCGCGCCGGTAATGCGACAGGGCGCGCTTCCACGCGCCGCGCTGCTCGTAGACGGCACCGAGACGCATCTGCACCGCGGGATGACCCGGATCGAGACGCTCCGCGGCCCGGTAGTAGGCGAGCGCACCGCGCGCGTCGCCGCGGACTTCGAGCACGATGCCCATGTTGAGCTGCGCTTCGAAGAGCCATGGCCCCGAAGCCGCAGCGCGCTCGTAGAAGGAGACCGCCTCTTCGTCGTCGCCTCGCTCGGAAGCGAGGTTTCCGAGCAGGGTCAGGCTCTCCGCGTCGTACGGATGGATCGCGACCGCTTCCTCCAGGTGCGACTGCGCCTCCTCGACCCGATCGTCGAACAGCAGCACGGTCGCGAGACGGGAGTGCGCGACGTAGTTGTCCTCGGTCACCTCGAGCGCCTGCCGATAGAGCGTCTCGGTGCTCTCCCAGAGGGCCACCTGCTGCGACGTCCGAAGCGCGAGCAGAAAGAGGACGATGCCGGCCCCCGCCGCGAGGACGTTCACCGGAATCGGGCGCGTGCGTGCGAGATCCGCGAAGCCCCAGACGATCGCGAGGAAGAGCCCGACGTGCGGCACGTAGACGTAGCGATCCGCCATCGCCTGGTCGCCGACCTGCACGATCCCGATCACCGGAACGAGCGTGCCGAGGAACCACAGCCAGCCGACGAGGAGATACGGGCGCGCCCGCGCGGCGCGCAGTGCGAGGACCGTGATCGCCGCGACGATCGCCCCCGCGATCGTGACCTTCCACGGCGGAATCCATCCCGGATGCGGGTAGAGCGCCGCGAGCCCGGCGGGCCAGAGGGTCTTCTCGAGGTAGACGACGTACGAGACGAGCGCGTTCCCGATCCGTGCGCCGAGCGGCAACGCCTCGGGCGTGTGCTCGACGCCGGGCTGCTGAGCGGCGAGCGTCGCGAGGCTCGCGCCGATCGACAAGACGAGAAACGGCACCTTCTCGAGGCCGAGCCGGATCCACGTCTCCGTCGGGAGCCAGGCGCGCGACGTGCCGGGAACGCGTTCGCCGCCGCGCAACACCGGCGCGCGGCCGAGCGGCCAGACGTCGAGCAACAGCAAGGCGAACGGGAACGTGACGACCATCGGCTTCGCCAGCACGCCGCAAGCGAAGAGCGCCAGGGAGGAGAGGTAGCGAAGGGGCCCCGGCCGCTCCGCGTAGGCGACCCAGGCCCACGAGGCGAGGATCCAGAAGAGCGTCGAGAGGACGTCCTTTCGCTCCGAGATCCAGGCGACCGATTCGACGTGCATCGGATGCAGCGCGAAGAGCGCCACGACGCAAAGGCTCTCGATCTCGCGGCCGGTCGCGCGCCGGAGCGCGCCGAAGAGGAGCGCCGCGTTGGCGAGGTGGAAGGCGACGTTCACGAGGTGCTGCCGTCCCGGGTCCATCCCGACGAGCTCGACGTCGAGCATGTGCGAGATCCACGTCAGCGGGTGCCAGTTGAAGGCGTCGAGCGCGGTGAACGCCCAGCCGATGCTGGCGAGCGAGAGCCCGTTCGCGACATGCGGATTGAAGACGACGTATTGCGGGTCGTCGACGACGATGAAATCGTGACCGGCGACCTGCGCGTACACGCCGGCGGTGACGGCGAGGATCAGGATCAGGAGGCCGACGGCGCGCACGCGCTCTTCTCCGGTGGTTCCGCCCTCCAGTGCAAGAAGAACGGGGTGCGGAATCGACCCTCGGGCTGCGTGCGGTTGCCCCGAAAGCGCGCCCGCCCTAGGCTCCGCGACAGCGCGGGGAGGCCTTCAATGGACGTCGGACTCGGAATCATCTTCCAGGGAACGGACCATCGGCGGAGCGATCTCGAGGTGTACCAGAACGAGCTCCGATTGGGCTCGATGGCCGAGTCGCTCGGCTTCCAGTCGATCTGGGGCGTCGAGCACCACTTCACGGACTACACCATGTGCCCCGACGTGCTGCAGCTCCTCTCCTACTTCGCAGCGCGGTCGGAGAAGCTCCTGCTCGGCTCGATGGTCGTCGTGCTTCCCTGGCACGATCCCTTGCGCGTCGCCGAGCAGGTCGCGATGCTCGACTGCTTGTCGAGCGGCCGCGTGATCCTCGGTCTCGGCCGCGGTCTCGGGCGCATCGAGTTCGAGGGCTTCGGCATCGACATGAACACGAGCCGCGACCGCTTCCTCGAATCGGCGGAGATGGTCCTCCGCGGGCTCGAGGACGGGTTCGTCGAGTACGACGGAACGCTCGTCCGTCAAGTGCGCCGCGAGATCCGGCCGCGCCCGCACAAGACCTTCCGCGGTCGCACGTATGCGGCCGCGGTATCTCCGGAGTCGTCGCGCATCATGGCGGAGCTCGGCGTCGGCCTGCTCATCATCCCGCAGAAGCCGTGGGAGGTCGTCTCCGCCGAGCTCGAGACCTATCGCGGCGTCTATCGCGAGGTGAACCGCGCCGAGCCGCCGGCGCCGATCGTCGGCGCCTGGACCTTCTGCCACGAGGACGAAGACCACGCGCGCGAGATGGCCGTCCGCTACATCGGCGGCTACTGGCGGACCGTCGTCGAGCATTACGAGCTCGTCGGCGACCATCTCGGACGCACGCGCGGCTACGAGAGCTACGGGCGCTTGCAGGAGATCGCCTCCGCCGACGGCGGAGCCGACGCGATGATCGAGTTCTTCCTCGGCATCCAGGTCTGGGGCACGCCCGACCAGTGCTACGAAAAGATCCTCGAGATTCGCCGGATCACCGGCGCCGGCGCGTACAACGGCATCTTCAGCTACGCGGGCATGCCCTGGGACGACGCGGAGGCGAACATGCGCCTCTTCGCGCGCGAGGTGATGCCGCGCCTGAAGGAGCTCGACGACGTGCCGCTCGGCCTCCCACCGAGCGTTTCGCATAGCGCCGCATGACGCTTCGATCTGCGCGTTGAACGGGCCGGTACCGGCCCGTAAAGGTGGGCGGATGTGCGTACGAGACACCCTCATCGCCGCCGCGGGTCTGCTGCTTTTCGCGAGCACGCTCGCGCTCGCCGCCGAGACCGACGTCCCCATGGGGAAGGACCACGAGTGAACCTTCCAGTCACGCTTCCTCGACGAGGAGATCGTCGTCCTTCCCGACGTGTTCAATCCGATCGAGGCGGAAGGACGGATGCTTCCCTTTCTCGAGGAGAACGCCGAGCTCTTCCGCGGGAAGCGCGTTCTCGAGATCGGCACCGGGTCCGGGATCATCAGCGTCTACGCCGCGGTGCTCGGAGCATCGAAGGTCGTCGCCACCGACATCGATCCGAACGCGATCGAGTCGCTGCGCCGGAACGCCGAGCGCTTCGGCAAGTCGGACGTGGTCGAGGGTCGGCTCGTGCCCGAGAGCGACATCTCCGCGTACTCCGTCATCCAGCCGGGCGAGCAGTTCGACATCATCGTCTCGAATCCGCCCTACTCGCTCGACCTCGACGCGACGGAGAACTCGCCCGTGATCGACACCGGCGACCTCGGCTTCTCGATCGTGCGCGGGCTCGACGAGCACCTCGCGCCGGGCGGGACGGCGATGCTCTTCTACGCTTCGCTCTTCTATCACTTGACGATGGTCAAGTACGCGGAGCACGAGGGCTGGGACGTCGCGAATCATCGGCCCTGGATGCTCTTCGCGTGGGAGGTGGAGCCGCTGTTCAACACCTACCTGCGCCGCCTTCTCGCACGCGAGGGCGTGAAGGCGGACGACATGAAGTTCGACAACCTGGAGCCGCACACGATCCAGCATCTCCGGGTCGATCCGATGGGGCGTGAGAAGCGGAAGCCGCTTCTTCCCGGGAACAGCGACAAGGACTACCCGGGGATGATGGTCCTCCGGCGCGGCGCGGGTGGCGCGGACGCCGCGAAGCCTACGCCGGCGGCCGAGCCGGCGAGCTGAGTCCTCACCAGGGAAGGAGCGCCGAAACGATCCTCGATGCGCGCGCCCAGCGCGGAACGTAGAGACAGATCTCGCGTCCACCCGCGTCGAGAGCGGAGCACGGGTGACACGAGACGCGCTCGTACCGCTCCTTCCAACCGGGAGCGCTCTCGCCCTCGGCGAACGCCAGGTGAAGCTCCACGTGTCCCGGCACGTCCTGCATCCAGCGCGATTGCAGGCCCTGAAGCTCGGGAACCTCCACGCCGTTTTGGACGTTCGCGACGGTCGCGCGGCGCCCGCGGTGGTCGAGCTCGACGAGGACCGGGAGTCCCCAGATCCACGCAAGATCGTGCAGGACGAGGCGCGCGGGGATGTCCGGCCCTCGCCCGACGAGCTCGCGACCCACGTCGTCCGCGAGCCGCTTCGCGACCGTGTCTCCGAGATGCGGGATCGCGGGCGGCCGCAGCACGACCGCGAGCGCGAGTGCCACGGCGGAGACGATCGAGAGCCGCTCGCGCGACCAAGCGGGAACGAGCCCCGGTCGAAGGCGCGCGAGCGCTTCGCCGGCGACGTGGAGCGTCGTTCCGGCGGCGAGAAGCCAACCGACCGCAGCGACGCCCGAGAGCCAGAGGAAGAGGTAGGGATAGAGCGCACCGTCGAGACTCCTCGCCGCGCTCGCCGCTCCCGCCAGCGAGAGCAGGCAGAGCGCACCCGTGGCCGCGGAGAACCTCCAGCGTCGCCGCACGGCGAACGCGACCGAGAGCCCGACGAGGACGAGCCACGCGGCCGCGCCACGCTCCGACCACGCGAGCGCCGCGCCTGCGAGCGGGTACGGGCGATTGCCGCGAACGTCCTCGAAGAGACCGGCGACCATCCCGCCGAGGTGACGCGCGAAGCTCTCGCGGAGGTCGACGGCGCTCGCGCCGCGCTCGGGCGAAGGGGCGGCGTAGTGCGAGATGATCTGCTCGAGGTTGCTCGGCGAGCCCGTGATCGCGTCGATCAGCGGCCGGCTCCAGAAGAGAGCGAGGACCGCCGCCGTCGCGAGGACGGTCGCTCCACCGAGCCGGTCCGACGGCCGCCTCCGCCGAGCCTGCACCGCCCGCCCGAGATCGAAGAGCGCCGCCGCGCCGCACACGAGCACGACCGCGGGCAGCGTCGAGCCGTACCCCTGGACGACGAAGCTCGAGAGGGCGAGGAGAAGCGGCCAGCAGCGTCGACGACCCGCGACGATCGCCGCCGCGACGAGCACGAGCCACGCGGCCGGAAGCACGATCGAGAACTGGCACCACGGATTGAAGAGCGTGCCGGGCTCGTAGAAGCGCGCGTACGCCGCGGCGACGAACGGCAGCGCCACGAGCGTCGCACGCGATTCGAACCACCAGACGGCCGCCCACGCGATGCCGAGGAGCGCCGCCCACCCGATCAGGAGCGTCGTCAGCGAGAGCGCCCAGCTCGCGCGCCCCGACAGCACGTAGAGCGGGACCTGGAGCCAGAAGTGCCCGGGGCCGACCTGATGGAAGCCGAAGCGCGCGGGTTGACCGATGAGCCGCTCGCCGCGCGTGCTCTCGAGGACGCCGATCTCGAAGCTCGCGAGGTCCCCGACGGCCGACTCGTTCGCAAGCTCGGCCGGCACGCGCGCCGCAAGGACGGCGAGCGGGATCAGCGCCAGGGCGAGCGCGAGCCACGCCCCTCTTCCGGAACGAGACCGCTCCCCCTCGCCGCGCATCGCGCCAAACGCGTGCGCCAATCGACGGCCGCTGTCCAGCAGCGGCGGCTCGTGCGGCTACTCGATCTCGCAGCCGGCGACGAGCTCGGCGTTCGGACAGACGTCCTTGCCCTCGCCGCCGTCGACGTCGTCGCGGTCGGAGCCGCCGTCGATGACGTCGTCGCCGCCGTCCCCGAAGATCACGTCGTCGCCAGCCGTTCCCTGCACGAGGTCCGAACCTTCGCCACCGAAGACGGTGTCGTCGCCGCCGCCTGCGCGGATCCGGTCGCTGTCGTCGCCGCCGGAGATCAGGTCGTCGCCCTTCCCGGCGAGAAAGAGGTCGTTCCCTTCCTCACCGTAGAGCGAGTCCTTGCCACCGCCGGAAGCGAGCTTGTCGTTTCCGGGGCCGCCGACGAGCATGTCGTCGCCCGACTCGCCGACGAGCTGGTCCCTGTCGCCGAGCCCCCACGCGGCGTCGTTGCCGGAGCCTCCGTCGAGACGATCGCGGCCCGGGCCGCCGATCATCACGTCGTCGCCCGCGTCGAGCTTGACGTCGTTCCGGCCCGAGCCCGCATCGGCGCGGTCGTCGCCCTGATTGGGGGGGTTCGCGAGCGAGAAGCCGCCTTGAGGGCATACTGGATCCGCACCGACTGGTCGATGCGAAAAATCCGGGCTACTGCAGCAGCTCGCAGTCCGAGACGACCTCGCCCTTCTTGCAGACGTCGTTCCCGTCGCCACCGTCGAGGTCGTCGATCCCGGAGCTCCCGTCCAGCACGTCGTCCTCGCCTTGACCGCGGACCACGTCGTCATCCCCCTGCGCCTTCAGGAAATCCGGGCCTGCACCGCCGAAGATCGTGTCGTTACCGCCACCGCCGTTGACGTTGTCGGCGTCGTCGCCGCCATGGATCTCGTCGTCGCCCTCTCCACCGTCGATCCGATCGAAGCCTTCTTCGCCGTAGAGGACGTCGTCGTCGCCGCCGCCGGCGATCTTGTCGTTCCCGGGTCCGCCGACGAGCGTCTCGTCGCCCGCTTCGCCCACGAGGTTGTCGTCGCCGCCGAGGCCCCACGCGCCGTCGCTTCCGGAGCCGCCGTCGAGACGATCCCGATCCGGGCCGCCGACCATGACGTCGTCGTGCGCGTCGGTCTTGACGTCGTTCCGGCCCGGGCCGGCGTCGACGCGGTCTTCGCCGTCGCCGCCGCGGATCTTGTCGTTGCCCTCGCCGCCGCACATCACGTCGTTGCCGGCGTGGCCGCCGATGGAGTCGTTCCCGCCGAGACCGACGATCAGGTCGTCACCGTCGGTCCCGTTGAGCTTCTCCCCTTCCTCGGTGCCGACGATGATGTCGCCCGAAAGGGCCGTCAAACCAGGCGCCGGGCAACCCGGCTCGCCGATCTCGCAGTAGCTCGCCGGATCGCAATCGATCGCCGGAACGGGCGGCGGCTCCTGTGCCGCCGCGGTCGCGACGAGAAGGAAGACCGTCGTGATCGTGCTTGCTGCTTCGAACCGCCGGATGCCGTCTCGTCGCATCACGTCCTCCTCGATCGTTCAGATGCCGCCCATCAGGGAATACTTGACGTCGAGGTACTCGTCGATGCCATATCGAGAGCCCTCTCGACCGAGCCCCGACTGCTTGACGCCCCCGAACGGGGCGACCGCGGTCGAGATGATTCCCTCGTTGAGGCCGATGATCCCGTACTCGAGAGCACGGGTCAGGCGCCAAGCGCGGCCGAGGTCGCGCGTATAGGCGTAGGCCGCGAGCCCGTAGATCGTGTCGTTCGCGAGCCGGATCCCCTCCTCCTCGGTCTCGAACCGCTGCAGCGGGGCGACCGGGCCGAAGATCTCCTCGCGCGTCAGCTCCATCGCTCCCGTGACGCCGGCGAGGACCGTCGGCTCGAAGAAGTTCCCGCCGAGCGCATGGCGAGCGCCGCCGACGAGGACGCGGGCGCCCTTCTTCCGCGCGTCCGCAAGAAGACTCTCGACCTTCTCCACGGCCTCCGCGTTGATCAGCGGTCCCTGCGTCACGCCGGCGTCCATCCCGTCGCCGACGACGAACGCGCCGACGCGCTCGACCAATGCGGCGGCGAAGCGATCGAAGATTCCCGCCTGCACGAGAAAGCGGTTGGCGCACACACAGGTCTGCCCCGTGTTGCGGTACTTCGAGGCGATCGCCCCCTCGATCGCGGCCTCGAGATCGGCGTCGTCGAAGACGAGGAACGGCGCGTTGCCGCCGAGCTCGAGCGAGAGGCGCTTCAGCGTCGGCGAGGATTGCTCCATCAGGTCGCGTCCGACCTCGGTCGAGCCGGTGAACGAGAGCTTCCGCACGAGCGGGTTCGAGGTGAGCTCGGCGCCGATCGTCTTGCCCGGGCCGGTGACGACGTTCAGCACCCCCGGCGGGATCCCCGCGCGCTCCGCGAGCTCCGCGAGCGCGAGCGCCGAGAGCGGCGTCGCCTCGGCGGGCTTGACGACCGACGTACAGCCCGCCGCGAGCGCCGGTCCGACCTTGCGCGTGATCATCGCGGCGGGAAAGTTCCACGGCGTGATCGCCGCGGTGACGCCGATCGCCTGGCGCGTCACGACGATCCGCGTTCCCGGCTTCACCTCGGGGATGACGTCGCCGTAGACGCGCTTTCCCTCCTCGGCGAACCACTCGATGAACGAAGCGGCGTACGCGATCTCGCCGCGCGACTCGGCGAGCGGCTTTCCCTGCTCGCTCGTCATCAGCACGGCGAGGTCTTCCTGATTCGCGAGGATCAGCTCGTACCAGCGGCGCAGGAGAGCGGAGCGGTCCGCCGCGGTCCGATCGCGCCAGGCCGGAAACGCCTCCGCCGCGGCTTCGATCGCGCCGCGCGTCTCCCCCGCGCCGAGACGCGGCACCTCCGCGACCGTGCTCCCGTCGGCGGGGTTCTTCACCGCGAACGTCGTGCCGCCGCCGATCCAGCGGCCGCCGACGTACGCCTCGGTCTTTCGCAAACACGGATCCTGGAGCTTCACTGCTTCTCTTCTCCGATTCCTTCCGTCGTCCCGATCACCCGAGCGCGCACCGGAGCAGGGTCGCGCAGCGGCGCGGCGCGAAGCCGTGCGACCTCGCCCGCCGTGAAGGGGAGAGCCGCCTCGTCTGCCCGCGCCGCCGCGTGCTCCCGGACGAGCCAGTTGAGGAGAGCCGCGAGACGCTCGTCCGAGACCGGTGCTTGCGCGACGCCGGGCACGCCGACGAGGTACGCACGCCCCTCCTCGGAGCGCGCGAACCGGTCGATGCCGAAGAGCGACGGGACGGTACCCGGCGTTCCCGAGGCGTCGGGTCGGTGGCAGCCCGAGCAATGCAGGAGGTAGTCGTGCTTCTCGGTCTCGCGCGCCCGTGCGACGAGCGGCGACCCGAGCAGGGCCGCGAGCGCGAGCGCGACGACCCGCTTCATTTCTCCGGTTGACCCTCCACCGCGACGCCGAGCACGAGCGCGGTGGAGCAGTGATAGATCTGCGACTGAAGCCCCATGCACCAGTTGATGTCGTTGTTCCGGTACCAATGGTACATCGGCCGCTCGCCCTCGTTCCGATTGCAGAAGCAGCGCCCACAGAGCGTCTTCCCGCAGCAGTCGTTGTACGAGATGACGTAGTCCTTCCCGTCCTTCGGATTGCGGCAGGTGCCGATCCACGTGACCGGTCCCATCTCCGTCCCCGGCGGGCACGAGGTCACGCTGCCGCCGCAGCAGCTGCACAGGAGGCCGTCGATCGCGCAGTACCGCCAGTACTCGCACTTCGTCGGATCGCCCTCGGGTCCGGTGATGTCTTCGTCGGGCCCGCCCGCACGCGCGCCCGGCGCGGCGCGCGCCACCGGCAGGAGAGGCAACGCGGCTCCGCCGACGAGACCGAGCCCGAGCCGCGAAAGAAAGCTCCGCCGGCCGAAGCGACGCGCGAGGCCGCGCGCCGCATCCTCGCACCACCGATCGAGCGAGCGGCGGGCTTTCGGGTCGAAGGTCACGCTCATAGTCTACCGCCTACGCCGCCGGTTTCGCGAGGTACTCCTGGATCGACCCGACGCCGCGCTCGCGTGCTTCGAAGAGGCTCTCGAGGTGCTCGCGCGTGTTGACGAGGCCCTTCGCGCGAAGGATCCCGCGCTCGTCGATCAGCATCGCCCACGGAAGACGGCCGACCCGGTGCGCGACGCCGAGCTCCGCCGAGAGGACGTACGGGAAGCGCTCGAGGCCGTGCTCCCGCACGAACGCGAAGTGCTCCTCCGCGGGACCGTCGCTCGCGAGGACGAGTCGCGCACTCTCCGACTCCGCGAGACGCTCCGCCGTCGGCAGGAGGGTCCGGCACACGGGACACGTCGGCGACACGAAGAGGACGAGCATCGCTCGTCCGTCCGCGCTCTCGCCGCCGATGCGCAGCGGCCGTCCCCGGAGATCGGCGAGATCGAACACGGGCGCCGGTGCTCCGACCGCCGGGCCGTCCCGCGAAGCGAGAGCGCCCGCGGGCGCGACGCGC
>Ga0194132_10003829_pt1 | contig 26218 bp, 21 predicted proteins | sample TA2KigOf80mmetaG_FD_148612 | JGI IMG/M metagenome (GOLD analysis project Ga0194132, IMG submission 148612) | Freshwater microbial communities from Lake Tanganyika, Tanzania - TA2015054 Kigoma Offshore 80m | ecosystem: Environmental > Aquatic > Freshwater > Lake | place: Tanzania: Lake... | reverse complement strand
TGGCTATAAATTTATTGTCCTGAATCTTGCGGGGTGGAACTTTTGAGACCGTATATACGATCGGAACATAAATACCCGGTAGTATAAAACTCACCAATCCGGCTGCTACACCTGCCCTGCGCTCCTCCGTAGGTCGATAACGCTCTAATCCGTCGTCCAAACCTCGTTCGTAATGATTTTCAGCGTATGCACTTGAGCTATCTGCCATAAACAATAAAGCTTGTTTTAAAATTGTGTCGGTTTTACCGTCCGCATACCGAATTAACACTACGTCGCTTTTATGGTATGAATAATATTGTTTATTGGTTGTATCCCCGATATTTATATACTCAATCCGTTCCGGATAAATTTTGGTGACCATGCAAACCACGCGGGTGTTGTTCCTAAGCACCAGCGTGTCCTGAGCGCTGGCCGATCCGTCCCACAATAGCAGCAGCCATAATAATTGCTTTACGTTATTCTTCATTTTACTGTTTAATGCTTACAAAAATCCACCTTTTCTTATTGGCCATTACCCATACTATACAGCAGACCAATAGCTGCACCGGCACCCACTACGCCGCCAAACGTACTCCATACCGCCACGCGACGACGCTTGGAAGCACCCGCCAGATAACCATTGCGGTAGTCTACATTTTTATTGTTTTGATACCGATAACTCAGAATCTCATGGTCTGAAACCTTTTTAAACGAAAGATAGATGCAGCCTGGCAATGAAACAAAGGGCAGTACAATAAACGACGCCCCTAACAACCTTTCCTTGTGTGGCTGATAATATTGATAACCATCCTTGAATCCCTTCCTATATTGTTCCTCAGAGTTTTGAGCCGTGTTTGCTGATGATGCTGAACCAAAATTATCACTTATCTGTATTCTTTTTCCATCCGCGTAAGCTATTTCCAACACATCGCTTTTTGGATAGGAATAGTATTGTTTACGGACAGTATCGTCCATTTTCAAATATTCCACACTGGCGGAATAAATCTGCGTAACCTTGCAAATAACCCGAGATTGGTTTCTAAGTATTATGGTGTCCTGGGATTTTAACGGATTTATAATACCAAAAAGAAAAAATACAGTAAGTTTAAGCGTTGTTTTCATTTTTTGTTTATCGTTTAAAAATTGCCGGAACATCATTGCCATTAACCCTGTCGGCAGATAGCAACCCCCTGAAAAAATCAATGCCCGAGGTTAATTTACGCTGAAATTGCCATGTAAAAAAACAACCGTAACCCAAAAGAGCCATCAGAATGCCTGTAAATACATACATAATGCCGGAATCCACTGTATCCAGACCGAGTAAGCCTCTAATCCAGAAAAACAAACCCATAGAAAGCAATAACCAGAACAAAACATAGATACGGATATGTTTTAAAGCACCAATTCTTATTTTTACATACGTTTCTTCACCTACACCCAATATATCTCCTTCATAAAAAGCAGGGATGCGCTTGTTACCAATATTCTCGAGCACGAACTCATTTTCATTGGCCAAACCGTAAAAGTATTTGGTAAAACGGTCGATTTTTTTGTAGCCGACATCACTCAGGTAGGTTTGCTGAATTATTTTATCTGCAATGACCGACCTTTCGGTGTGGGTTTTTAGCCAAATGGTCTTGAATGGATATAAAAACATACACTAATGCGTCAATAATTTAAGACATGGTAACCTTGGTGCTGTTTAGTTTATTAAACACCTCTGCAATTTCTCTTATAGTATCGGGGTTTTCAAAGGCGGCATTCCCCACCACTACAATGTCAGCCCCCGCGTTCCAGGCAGTTTCTGCTGATTGGGCATCTCTAATTCCACCACCCACAAACAGCACGGCAAGTGTTTTGACACCCGCCTCGTGCCTTGAAACCAGCCATGATTGAAATTTAGACATCTCTTGCAAAGAAACATAGAAAAACCCATAACCGAATTGCCACGCAGACAAAACTGTATTTTAGGATGACAACACTTGTATTTCTCGCTTTTTTTCGTAAATTGGATATTTTAATTGCAGATTTTTTATTCTGTTGTTAATTTTTCTTTATTCCATAAGGGTTTACGAATTTAAAACACCCAAGATGCTTATTTAATAAGGCATACACGCTTTTTCAACAAGCTTAAGTCCACACACCGTTCGGCTTTCCGCCAAACCTGTGGAAAAGCCAATTCGGAAATGCCATAACACATAAAATACATTTGAACTCCCGACCGTTTTGAGAAAAGCGACCGTCAAACACAACCCTTCTATTAATAAATATGACGCAAGAAACTACCGTAAACACCAAAGGCCTAGAGTTTAAGAGGCAAAATACCGTTGAGAGCGTAAGTCCCTTCGACCAGTTCACCTACGACCACCGCAGTTCGGTTATCAAAAAACCCGATGGCAGTGTGGTGTTTGAAATGAAAAATGTGGAGGTTCCGGCGGGGTGGAGCCAGGTGGCAACAGATATTCTTGCGCAAAAGTATTTCCGCAAAGCCGGCGTGCCTCAGCCCGACGGCAGCCTCGGAAGCGAAACCAGCGTTAAGCAGGTAGTGCACCGCCTGGCCAACTGCTGGAGGCAATGGGGCGAAAAGTACAACTACTTCGCTTCCGGCACTGATGCACAGGTTTTCTATGAAGAGCTGGTTTATTCCATGCTTAACCAGGAATCTGCGCCGAATAGCCCTCAATGGTTCAATACCGGCTTATACAGCAGCTACGCCCTTGCCGGCAAGCCACAGGGTCACTATTACGTAGACCCCGAAACCGAGAAGCTTATGAAGAGCACCTCTGCATACGAGCGGCCCCAGCCCCATGCCTGCTTTATCCTTTCTGTGGACGACGATCTGGTGAACGAAGGCGGTATCATGGACCTGTGGGTGCGTGAAGCCCGTATCTTTAAATATGGTTCCGGTGTGGGAACCAACTTCAGCCACATCCGCGGTGCCGGTGAAAAACTTTCCGGTGGCGGAACCAGCAGCGGTCTGCTCAGCTTCCTCAAAATCGGTGACCGCGCCGCTGGCGCGATCAAAAGCGGTGGTACTACCCGCCGTGCAGCCAAAATGGTATGCCTTGATCTCGACCACCCCGAAGCTATGGAGTTTATCCAGTGGAAGAAAGATGAAGAGAAAAAAGTGGCCGCCCTTATCGATGCCGGTTACAGCAACGACTACGAAGGCGATGCCTATGCTACCGTATCTGGACAAAACAGCAACAATTCTATTCGTATACCCAACCGTTTCTTCGAAAAACTGAAAAGTGGCGAAGATTGGGAATTTACCGCCAGAAGCAATGGCAAGGTAATGAAAACTATGCCCTCAAGTCAGGTATGGGATGCTATAGGCTCTGCCGCGTGGGTCTGCGCCGATCCCGGTGTGCAGTATGATGACACCATCAACGAGTGGCACACCTGCCCCGAAGGTGGACGCATCAATGCCAGCAACCCCTGCAGCGAATACATGTTTCTCGACAACACAGCCTGCAATCTGGCATCGCTGAACCTTCGTAAGTTCTTCAGCGAAGAAACCCGCGAGTTCAATGTGGGCTCTTTCGAATACGCTACCCGCCTTTGGACCACCGTACTGGAAATTTCCATACTCATGGCGCAATTCCCCAGCAAGGAAGTAGCACAACTCAGCTACGATTACCGCACCTTGGGTCTGGGCTATGCCAACCTCGGCAGTATTCTCATGTGCGCCGGTATTCCCTACGACAGCAAAGAAGCTACTGCTATTTGCGGAGCCATCACTGCTATCCTCACCGGTGTATCATACACTACAAGCGCTGAAATGGCAGCTGTAAAAGGTCCGTTCCGCATGTATGAGAAAAACAAGAAGCACATGCTTCGCGTTATTCGCAACCACCGCTACGCGGCTTACAATACACCACTGGCTTTCGAAAACCTCGGTATTAAACCCATTTGTATCGACGAGAAATTCTGCCCCGATTACCTGTTGAAATCAGCCTGCAGTGCATGGGACAAAGCACTACAGTGGGGAGAAAAATACGGTTTCCGAAATGCACAGTCCACCGTTATTGCACCCACCGGCACCATCAGTCTGCTCATGGATTGCGATACCACAGGAATTGAACCCGATTTTGCCCTGGTTAAGTACAAAAAACTCTCTGGCGGTGGTTACTTCAAAATCGTTAACAATACCGTTCCCATTGCCCTGAAAAACCTAGGCTATTCACCCGAAGAAGTGGACGCTATCGTTAACTACGCCAAAGGCCATCAGACATTTGCCGGCTCGCCCTTCATCAACCACGAAACCCTGAAAGCCAAAGGTTTCAACGATGCCGATTTGGAAAAACTGGAAGCAGAAGCTCCCATGGCATTCGAAATCGGTTTTGTATTCAACAAATACTCTCTGGGCGAAGAAACACTGCAGCGCATTGGTTACACTGCCGAGCAATACGATAACCCCCGCTTCAACATGCTGGAAGCCCTAGGCTTTACCCGTGATGAAATCCTTGCCTGCAACAACTTTGTTACCGGTACCATGACCATAGAAGGTGCTCCTCACCTAAAGGATGAACACTACGATGTATTTGACTGCGCCAACAAGTGCGGAAACATCGGTCAACGCTACATCCACCCGTTTGCACACATCCGCATGATGTCTGCTGCTCAACCCTTTATCTCAGGCGCTATCAGCAAAACCATTAACCTGCCCAACGAAGCCAACGAGCAAGATATCAAGGATTGCTACGAACTGAGCTGGCAGTTGGGTCTGAAGGCCAACGCCCTTTACCGCGATGGTTGCAAACTAAGTCAGCCCCTAAGCAACAAATCTGAAACCAGCGAAAGCCATGACAAGGCTGAAGCCAAGTCAGACGCTGCCCCAGCCGCAGAAACGACCGTAATTCGCTATGCAGAAGAACTGACACCGGAAATCGTGCTGGAAGCTGCCAAGCGCATCCTCAACCAAAGCCCCGATACAAAGTTCAAGCGCCAGCTTTCCAATATCGTGGAGAAGAAGCGCCTGCCCAACAAGCGCAAGGGCTTTACCCAGAAAGGAAAAGTAGGCGGACAAACCATCTTCGTGCGCACCGGTGACTACGATGACGGAACCCTGGGCGAAATCTTTATTGACATGCACAAGGAAGGTGCCAGCTTCCGCTCACTGATGAACTGCTTCAGCATTGCTATCTCAGTTGGGCTGCAGTATGGTGTACCTTTGGAAGAGTTCGTTGACAAGTTTGCCTTTACTCGCTTCGAACCCAGCGGCATGGTAGAAGGTCACCCGAACATCAAAAACTCAACCTCTATCGTGGATTATATCTTCCGCCTACTCGGATACGAATACCTGGGCCGTGAAGACCTAGTGCAGGTTAAACCCAGCGCATACACCAAAAATGATGCGGCTGAAGCCCAAACCCCTGTAATCAGTGAATTTGTGCCCATGTTCACCCCCGAGCCTATGCCCTCTAACGAAAACGCAGCCATGCTGGAAACCGGCGGCGGTGTGAAAAACATGCAGGATCACCTGCGCGAAGCACAAAGCGATGCCCCCGCCTGTAACGTATGCGGACACATCACCATGCGCAGTGGCACATGTTACAAGTGCCTGAACTGTGGCAACAGTTTGGGTTGCAGCTAATCTAAATTTACACTTACAAGAAAGGGAGGCTAAAACCTCCCTTTTTTATTGTTCATTCTGTAAAATCACATTCCCGTCATCCGCACCATCAGTTATAACCGATTGCTGTATTTAACTCAATAATCCAGATTCAACCCCAACGTGAAGGTTAAAAACACCCGGTTGCGCGTGTAGGTAAGCTCCTGGCTCAAATCCTGAGAATCATTGGGTTTGAACTGAGGGTCCGTTATGGGATAAGGAGTATAAAAACCTGCCGCTGATTGTGAACTCAGGGCAAAATCAAAGTAATAGTCCTTGTCACGCAATCCAAACCCACATCCAAGAACCGTATTGGCTTTCTTAAGTTCGGTGTTCAAACCGGCCACATTGGGGTTGAACGGTGAAGGCAAAACGCCAAATCCCGCCCTAAAACGATACGCCTGATCCTTATTGTCCTTGTTAGGCATGTTCCACTCCGCACCAATGCGCACATTGGTCACATTGCGATAGTTACGCCTGATGGCGCTGTTTTCGGCATTGAAGGTAAACACATCATCAGCACGCAGGCGGGCAGAACCGTAATTGTAAAATTCAAAATCCGCATTGATGAGCATGGTTTTTTGAATCACAAAACCAATACCCGCATTGAATCGGGATGGTGTGGTAATCTTGTATTTATAAGTGTTCAACGGATCGTTGTACTGCGCTGTCCAGTCGCCTATGGAACCCGGATCGCCCTTTGGGGCAATAGAATATCCGTATTCGCTGTTTACCACATAGGTTCTGGGTGTGTGAACCGATGCCGCCAGGCGCAATTGCTCTGTGGGCCTCACGATTAAACCGACACGAGCTGCAAATTCCCCGCCCTTATCTGTAAACTTGCTCTGATAGTCCAGGGAAGCCATATCCAGCGTACTGATATCGTTGATGTCTACCTTACGCTTGTCTTGCTCCAGCATGCTCAAATCTTCGCTGTAGCGCAGGGATGAGTACAACAAACCAAGCCCCAGCATCACCTTGTTGGAAAAATTCAATCCTACCGAACCCTGATACTCGTATATGGCACCTTTGCTCACGATTTCACCGGTCTGGTCATTGTTTCTTATACTATCCTTATAGGCTGATGTATAACGACCGGAACCACCCCTGTCGTAATCAATAACCCATGCATTATAGGCCAGTCCGGGCAACGAACCTTCCACCAGTTTTGAAGGATCGCCCTCTCGGTTGGCAACTTCCGCAAAAAAATCGGTTATGGATGACCTCCGGTTATTTCCCTGAAATGTCATGATACCGCCGAAAGTAGCCAGCCTGTTTATATGAAATCCGTAGCAAACTGCGCTCAAACCCTTTTTACGGGGCTTACCGGTGGCATCATACTGCACATCCGCCTTGATATAGTTGAGGGAAGGTAAATTAAAATTCAATCTTGCTTCTCTCAAGTTCTCCCCCAGATAATCAACATGATAAATGGTGTTTTGGAACTGGGCGCCCATGTTAAACTCACTACGCCTGAAAGTAGCAATACCGGCCGGATTGGTCATAACGGCCGAAGCATCGGCACCGATTGCAGAAAAGGACCCTGCCATGCCCATGGTTCTTGCTGTTCCGCCAGATCCAATAGTGCTGTAGCGAAGTGCATCAAACTCGCTTTGAGAAAAAAGGGAATAACAAACCCCGAATAACAGGGTCAATAGACTTAAAACCGACCTCATGTAAAACCGCAAGTATTAACGTCTGCGGCCTGTAGTACCCTGCACTGCGTTGGAAGAACGACTTGCCCCGCTATTGAATGAACCCTGTTGGGTATTCCCGCTGGGTGTCCAGCTTGAACTTCTAGATGTGCCACTGCCGCCATTGTTATAACTACTCGATGATGTGCTACCGTTGCTCCAAGAAGAACTTCTGCCCGAAGTGGAAGAGGGTGTGCCGCTTTGATAGTTATTGCGACGCACACCATTGTTTGAAAATCCACTCGAACCGGAAACCGATTTGGGATTGTTCACAAATCCCCCCGAAGGACGGGTGTTAGTGGTGTTGGTATTATTATTCCAGTTGTTGCCTGACCAGTTATTCCAGCCGTTATTATTCCAGCCTCCAAAAGATCCGCCTCCCCAGTACATATTGGGATTATACATCTGGTTGTAATACATCCAGTATGGATCACCATATGAATACCAGGGCTGAAAACCCATCATCATAGGATTTCCCCAAGAATTACCCCATATATTTCCCATCATCCATGGATTACCCATCATCATAGAATTACAACCCATGTATGGACTATATCCCCATGGAGTAACACCCGCTCTGAAACGGTTACAGGGCTGGGTAATCATTGAGGGACTGGTAGTTGTGGCAGGCTGAATACTGCTACCACCAAAATGGCGCAAACGGTCAGAATACGTCTGGCCATAACTACCGGCCTTAGCTGAGGCCTCCCCGGCAGCTGAAGGTGTAGCGACACCTTCGGCATAAAACCCACGGCCATTCAGATCGGATGTTACAAAGTACGCATCGTCATAATTGTTGACTTTGCTCAAATTCTTTACACCGGAACATGAAGCCAAAAACATGGCACCGGCAAGAAAAAAATAAGTGGTTTTAATAAAATGAACTTTCATGGTGAACCTTCTTTTTGGGTACTACTTTTAGATAGTACCTTTGCACCATCAAAGTTACAAAAAGTATTCCATATTTCCAATACACATGGCATTTGAAAAGGTAAAACGCGAAGAAAACTACAGCGAATGGTATAACAACCTGGTAAAAAACGCCGATCTGGCCGAGCACAGTGCCGTTAAAGGCTGCATGATTATTAAGCCTTACGGCTTTGCCATTTGGGAAAAAATGCAGCAGCAGCTCGACAAAATGTTCAAGAATACCGGCCACCAGAATGCCTATTTCCCGCTGTTTGTGCCCAAAAGCCTGTTTGAGAAAGAGGAGAAAAATGCCGAAGGCTTTGCCAAAGAATGTGCCGTGGTTACCCATTACCGCCTCAAGGCCGACCCCTCCAAACCCGGCCGCCTCATGGTAGATTCTGATTCAAAACTGGAAGAAGAACTGGTAGTGCGTCCTACCAGCGAAGCCATCATATGGAATACCTATAAAAACTGGATACAAAGCTACCGTGACCTTCCCATTCTCATCAACCAATGGGCCAATGTGGTGCGCTGGGAAATGAGAACACGCCTGTTTCTAAGAACGGCTGAATTCCTCTGGCAGGAAGGCCATACTGCCCACGCTACCAAAGAAGAAGCGCTGGAAGAAACCCGCAAAATGCTTGATGTGTATGCCGAATTCGCCGAGGAGCACATGGCAGTGCCCGTTATCAAAGGCGTAAAATCTGAAAACGAACGATTTGCGGGTGCCGTCGATACTTATTGCATTGAAGGCATGATGCAGGACGGAAAAGCCCTGCAAATGGGTACCAGCCACTTTCTAGGACAAAACTTTGCCAAAGCATTTGACGTGAAGTTTCAGGACCGCAACAGCAAACTCGATTATGTGTGGGCTACCAGCTGGGGAGTTTCCACCCGACTGATGGGCGCACTCATTATGGTACACAGCGATGATGAAGGCTTGGTGCTGCCACCCAAACTGGCTCCCATCCATGTGGTGATTGTGCCGGTGTATAAAACCGAAGAAGAGCTGAACACCATCAGCGAAAAGGTAGCGGGCATCAAAAAAGAACTCGAAAAAGCCGGATTATCCGTAAAATTTGATAACCGCGATACCCACAAACCGGGCTTTAAGTTTGCCGAGTGGGAACTGAAAGGTGTTCCCGTACGCATTGCCATCGGACCGCGCGATTTGCAGAACAACGCCGCCGAGGTAGCTCGCCGCGATACCAAAACCAAGGAAGTGATTGGCATGGACAACCTGGTAAACCATGTTACAGGATTGATGGAGGAAATTCAGCAGAACCTATTTAACAGGGCTATGGATCTTCGTACCTCAAAAACCTGGAAAGCCGACAGCTGGGAGGAGTTTGTGGACATCGTTGAAAACCGCAACGGCTTTGCCCTGGCCCACTGGGATGGCAGCGGCGAAACCGAAGAAAAAATCAAAGAAATGACCAAAGCCACCGTTCGCTGTATTCCGTTGGATGCTCAGGAAAAGGTCGGCAATTGCATCCTCACCGGCAAACCTAGCAGCAGACGCGTGGTATTTGCAAAAGCCTATTGATGCGGCCGCTCACATTCGTAGCGCTTCTCATCCACCATTCCCACAAAGAAAAAACCTAGTTGCTTGCCGTTTTCAGGTAAACCGGTTTGTTGTTTCATAAAATTTGTTCCGGCACCGTTGCCTGTAGTCCAATATCCCGCCGCATGCGGATGATCCGCAAGGGTTAAATACATGTTTTGCACCGCCATGGCCGTGGCCGCCAGCTCTTCCCATTCGGGCACTTTACCCGAAAGCACAAAACCTACAGAAATGATATGCGATATTTTAAACGCATAGGTGCGGATTTTGGACAGTTTGCGCTCATCAAACAATTCTGAAGGGGTATTCTGCATGTAATACTGCTCCATAGCGTTGCAAAGAACAGTTTTTTCAGCACCTTCAAACACCCTGAAACGCCAGGGAAGCGTGAGTTTATGGCTGGGTGCCCAGCGGGCGTTTTGCATCATGCGGGCTATAACAACATGCGGGACGGACAGCCCGTTAAATTCCTTAACGAAATGACTTCGTCTGCCGCGAATAAGCTCATCCAGTGTTTTCATTTTCTGCAGATTGTTAGTTTTTCTTTCTATGGCGAAATTCGAGAAAAGATTGTATAAAAACTGAAGTCAATATCAGCGCAGCACCGAAGTAAAACTGTACACCCAAAGCGTCATGCTCGTGAAAAATAAATGCGCCCAATAAAATGCCGTAAACGGGCTCCAGATTTATCGATAGGTTAGCCGTAAACGCCGAGAGTTCCTTTAGGGCATGGGTACCCAGATAAAAGGTAAGATTGGTGCAAACCAGCGCCAGCATCAGTATCCAAAGCAAATCATACTGCCCTTTTTGCAGATCGAATTCCGGAATCCAGGTGGCATTGGAATCTGCCATCAGCGGAAAAACCACACTCAGCAAAACCGCACCCGACAGCATCTCAATAGCTGAAATACTCAGGGAGGATGCCCGTGTGATATACCGCTTGTTTAATATGGTAAAAAGCGCCGCCAGCAAAGCACTGACGATGCCCGTGAGTATGGCCGCCGTATAATGGGTTTGCCCGTTTGAGCTGCTGCTCAGGGTATTGCTGACTATCAGAATTCCGGCAATTACTAGCAATCCCAGCAACAACTCCCTGATGCGGAAGGGCTGGCGGTTAACCAGCGGATCCAGAACGGCGGAGAAAAAACTTGCAGAGCCCAGGCAGGCAAGGGTTACGCTGGCGCTATTGCCCAGCTTGATGCTTCCATAAAACGTGAGCCAGTGCAGGGCCACAATTACCCCAATACCCAGAAAGATAAGCCAGTCTTTTCGCAACAAGCCCGAAATACCCCTCCAAACCGCCGGAATACAGAAATAAACAGCCGCAGTGATCAGCATGCGGTGCCATACCAGATTCAGTGAATTGTAAGAAATGAGCTTCCCCAGAATGGCTGTAAATCCCCATAGGAAAACCGCAATGTGAAGGAAGGTGAGTGCTTTGATACGGGGATTCATCGTTGGACTGCCCTAAAAAAATCAAAGCCACGCTGTAAAGCATGACCAGGATGTTGGTATATAGTAGCGCGTAAGAGTTGGGCTGACGCTATCAGCACGACAGCAGTACAAATATAAATACACTTTTGTAAAATCGTAACTAACAAGTTTCCCCCGGCGAAAATCAGGTGAGGTTTCCTTTGTATTTGTCGCGCATGTCGATGACAATCTGCCTCAGCTCCTGTTCTTTGTCTTTGTGCATCACCAGCACGACATCTCGGCTGTCTACCACAACCACGTTTTCAAGGCCGTGTGTTATCACAATTCGATCCGTATTGGAAAACACCAGCGAATCAGAAGTTTCATAAGTATGAATCCCCTTGCCGATGGCAGCGGTATCAAGCTCGTTATGGCGGCTCACATCCCACAGACTTTTCCAGGTACCCAGGTCATTCCAGCCAAATGTAGCGGGATACACATACGCGCTGTCGTCTTTTTCCATAATGCCATAATCGATGGAAATGCTGGGACATTGACCGTAAGCAATTTCAAGGGCATTAAAATAATTTTCGTTCGAAAAATCTACTTCGGCAAACAGCTGATGTACTTCGGGCAAATACAGTTCTATTCGCTGCAAAATGGCCTTTACATTCCACACAAATATACCTGCATTCCACAGAAACTCTCCGCTTTCGATAAAGGTCTGTGCGAGTTCTTCGTTGGGCTTTTCGGTGAATGTTTTCACTTCGTAAAAGCCCGCATCCCCCGGAACTGTATTATACTGGATGTATCCGAAACCCGTATCGGGGCGTGTGGGTTTTATGCCCAGGGTAAGCAGGTGGTTGTAATTTCCGGCAAAAGCGTAAGCCTCGTTGATGATGCGGAAAAACTCCAATTCCTGGGTAATGAGGTGGTCGCTGGGTGATACTACACAAATGGCATCCGGGTCTATCCGGGATATGATTTTGCTCGCGTAAGCTATGCAAGGCGCGGTGTTGCGTGCCTGAGGCTCTTTGAGAATACGGTCTTCGGCAATATCGGGGATATGTTCCTTTATCAGGGGTGTATATTCATAGTTGGTGACAATGAAAATGTTTTCCTTGGGAACCATCTGGCAGAATCGTCTGTAGGTTTGGGAAATCAGCGAATCACCGGTGCCTAATATGTCGATGAACTGCTTGGGCAAGCTTTTGCGGCTAACCGGCCAGAAGCGGCTCCCGATGCCGCCGGCCATAATCAGCACGTAGTGATGTTTGTTTTCGTTCATAGCAATCCCTCCCTGTTTAGGTCGTGAAAATGTACCATTCCTGCGTATTTTTGGTCGCTTAGTACAATAATTTGGGAAATTTTCTGACGGCTCATCCACTCAATAGCCTCCACAGCAAGGGTTTCAGCATCCAGTGTTTTCGGTGAGCGGGACATTATATCGGCGGCAGTAATCCCCTGCAAAGTATTGTGTTTTTCGAGCATTCTGCGGATATCGCCATCGGTAATTATGCCCAGCAGGCTGCCACCATCCAGCACGGCCGCGGCGCCCAGTCTGCTTTTGCTGATGCAAACAATTACTTCATTCACCGAAGCAGACGGAGCAACTGAAGGTTTCTCATTTCTGGCCGCAATTTCACCGCACCGCAGGTATAGTTTTTTACCCAATGCCCCGCCGGGATGGTATTTGCTGAAATCACTACCGCTGAAGTTGCGCATGCGAAGCAGAGCAATAGCAATGGCATCACCCATAAGCAGCTGTGCGGTTGTGCTGCTGGTCGGGGCAAGGTTATTTGGACAAGCTTCTTTATCTACCGTGGTATTTATAACTATATCTGCCTGAGAGGCCAGTTCACTCTGAATATTACCCACCATGACCACCAGCGGATTGCCAAAGGATTTTAATAAAGGAGCCAGCGCCTTGATTTCCGGTGTGTTTCCGCTCTTGGAAATGGCTATTACAACATCGCCAGGCTGAATAATTCCAAGATCGCCGTGTATGGCGTCGGCGGCGTGCATGAATACGGCAGGCTGTCCCGTGCTGTTCATGGTAGCCACTATTTTCTGGGCTATAATCGCACTTTTACCGATACCCGTAACCACAGCCCGGCCGGTGGAATCAAGCAAAAGCTCGACCAGACGGCAAAAAGAATCGTCTGCATATTGCGGAAGAACAGACAGAGAATTTAATTCATCTGTAATGGCCTGAATCCCGTAACTTTTTATTAAATTTACCTTGGTCTGTATCAAGCGGACAGGTTTGGAAATGCAAAACTAACTTAAATTTTGCATTTAACATGCGGGTTTGACAAGTAAAGAAGATTAAAAAAATTAATAAAAACCTAACAAAATTGCCGCCTATACATTAAATTTACTAACTGAAAGCATTTACTTTATCTATGAGCACGACAATGGGTGTTGCGGAAGACGCAAGAACTGACACAAGACGTACCCTTAAGGAATTCTTTGGTTTTGATTGCTTCAAAGGCAACCAAGAAGCGGTAATTAATCATATCCTGCAAGGCAATGATTGTTTTGTTGTTATGCCAACAGGCGCAGGAAAATCCCTTTGTTACCAACTTCCGGCTATGATGATGGAAGGAACCGCCATCGTTATTTCTCCACTGATCGCCCTGATGAAAAATCAGGTTGACAACATCCGCGGTTTCTCCAGCAGCAGTGCTTTGGCACATTTTCTGAATTCTTCTCTTAGCAAGGCAGATTTTACCAAAGTGCTGGAAGACGTTACCTCAGGCTGCACCAAATTGCTGTTTGTAGCACCCGAAACCCTAAAAAAAGACGAAACACTGGAACTGCTGCGTGGCATTAAAATTTCTTTTGTGGCTGTAGATGAAGCCCATTGCATCAGCGAATGGGGCCATGATTTCAGACCCGAATACCGCCGTATCAAACAAATGGTAAAAGCCATTGATGATGTTCCGATTATGGCACTGACAGCAACCGCTACACCTAAGGTTCAGCTTGACATCCAGAAAAACCTAGGCATGCTGGATGCAAAGCTTTTCAAATCTTCTTTTAACCGTTCTAATCTCTACTATGAGGTTCGTTCCAAAGGCAGAAAAGACCTGGTACATAAGGATATATTAACATTCATCAAAAACCATAGTAACAGCTCAGGAATTATCTACTGTCTGAGCCGCAAAAAGGTAGAGGAAATTGCCGAAATGCTGCAGATAAACGGCATTAAAGCACTTCCCTACCATGCCGGACTGGATGCCAAAACCCGTGCCGGTCATCAGGATGCATTTTTGATGGAAGACTGCAACGTAATTGTGGCGACCATTGCCTTCGGTATGGGTATTGACAAGCCCGATGTACGTTTTGTAATTCACTACGACGTACCGAAAAGCTTAGAAGGTTACTACCAGGAAACAGGACGGGGAGGACGCGACGGATTGCGTGGGGACTGCCTTCTTTTCTACAACCCCAACGACATAGAAAAGTTGGAAAAATTCATGAAGGATAAACCCGTGGCTGAACAGGAAATCGGGGGCCTTCTGATAGCTGAAACGGCCGCCTTTGCCGAAAGCAGCCAGTGCCGACGTAAATTGTTGCTGCACTATTTTGGTGAAAACTTCAATGAGGCCGATTGCAGCCACATGTGTGATAACTGCGCACGTCCCAAGCCAAAAAATGAAGTTACTCAGGATGTGATTAAGGCGCTGAATGCGTTGAAATCGCTGAATGGTGAATTCTCCATGACCCATATTGTAAACTTCATCATCGGCAAACGCATAGATAACATCAAAGACTATAAACATGATGAAATGCCCTTGTTTGCCTGCGGTAAAGACAAAGATAAGGTTTACTGGAAATCGTTAATGCGCCTGGCTTTGGTGCATAATTACCTCAATAAAAACATCGAAAAATATGGTTTGCTGAGTGTTTCAAAACGTGGAATAGCATTTCTCGCCGAGCCGGTGAAGCACGAAATGGCCGTGGATACTGAGTTTGAAAGTGTGAGCGAAGACGATTTTGAAAATTTCAAACTGGAAAGCGTTTGCGATGAAGAGCTTTTCGGGCACCTTAAGGATCTGCGCAAAAAATTAGCCAAGGAAAAAGGACTACCACCCTACGTAATTTTCCAGGATCCCAGCCTGGAGGACATGGCCACCAAATATCCCATTACCCTGGATGAACTGTCGAACATCACTGGTGTTGGCAAAAACAAGGCCGTCAAATTCGGGATGTCGTTTATCAACTACATCGCAGAGTTTGTTAAAGAAAACAACATTGAGCGACCTCAGGATATCGTTTTGAAAGGCAATGCAGAAAAATCAGCCAAGAAGGTTAGCATTATCCTAAATATCGACAAAAAAGTGGATTTAATGGAAATGGCCAAGCAGCTGGGAATTGAATTTGGCCAACTGGTGGAAGAACTTGAGCAGATTGCGAACACGGGAACCAAACTAAATCTGAAGTACTTTCTGAATCAGTTTCTGGATGAGGATCTGCAGCAAGAGATTTTTGATTATTTCAGGGGTGCACAGGAAGATGATCTAGAAATGGCATTCAATCACTTCTACGGAGAATTTACCCCTGAAGAACTTCAGCTCATGCGCATTCAATTCCTGAGTGATATGGGCAATTAAAAGTCCGTTTACCAGGCTTTTGTATATTTGTAACGGTGTCTGACAAACAAAATTCGTTTCATGCGCTCTACATTCGTTTCAGACCCGGTTTGAGCAGCTTTGCATCAACGATTGTAAAAAACGCCGAAGATGCCGATGAAATTGTAAACGATGTTTTTGTAAGTATTTGGGAGAAACAGCAACTGCTGATTCTTGACGATTCCCTGAAAAACTACCTTTTTAAAGCCGTAAAAAACAGGTGTTTAAACCGTATTAAAAAAGCAAGGCTGCCCTTCGCCGAAATGCCGGACGAATTTTTGGCGGTATCCCTGGAACACGCCGCAGACCGCATGCTGGAAGGCAAAGATCTTCAGCATCAAATTACGCTACTCATTGAGCAGCTGCCCACTAAATGCAAACAGGTTTTTTTACTTAGCCGTATGTTTGATTTGAGCTATAAAGAAATTGCCCAAATCATGGACATCAGCACCAAAACAGTAGAAAACCAGATTGGGATTGCCTTAAAATTTCTAAAGGAAAGCACAGGACGAAATGCACGTTCCTGAGTTAATCAGGGTTGTAAACAACGCCTGTATATCTCCAAATATTCGTTCATGATTTTATCAAGGTCGAATTCTTTTGCGCGCTGAAGCGCATTGAATTTGAAGGATTTTAAAACCTCCTCATTTTCAAGAATTTTCATGGCGTTGTTCGCCATATCGGCCACATCACCCACGTTGCTTAAATAGCCGGTTACCCCATGAACATTCACTTCTGGTATTCCACCGGCATTGCTGCTGATTACAGGCACCTCACAGGCCATGGCTTCCAGAGCCGCCAGACCGAAACTTTCGGTTTCGGAGGGCAGAATAAACAAATCACAAACCGATAATATTTCCTCCACGGCTTCCTGTTTGCCCAGAAATGTAATGCTGTTGTGGCATTGCATATCGCGGCTCATTTTTTCTATATGGCTGCGCTCAAGGCCGTCTCCAATCATCAGCAGGCGAGAGGGAATGCGCTGGTTAACTAAACAAAACACCGATATAACATCTTCCACCCTTTTTACCTTACGGAAATTGGATGTGTGTACCAGAATCTTTTCCCCGTTGGGTGATATGGCTTTTTTAAAGTGTTCTTTCGGTTGTTTGTTGAAGCGCGTAAAATCAATAAAGTTGGGCACAACATCAATTTCACGCTTGATATTAAAATTTTCAAGCGTGTCGTTTTTCAGGCTTTGCGATACTGCCGTAACAGCATCCGAATGATTAATGCTCCAGCTAACAACGGGTTCAAAGGTTGCCTCGCGACCCACCAGCGTTATATCCGTGCCGTGCAGTGTAGTAATAACCGGAATATCGAGGCCTTCCTCAGACAATATCGATTTGGCCAGCAAAGCGGCCGAAGCATGTGGAATGGCATAATGTACATGCAACACATCCAGATTGGCAGTTTTTACCACATCCACTATCACCCCGGCCAGGGCCGTTTCGTAAGGGGCGTATTCAAACAACGGATACTTGAGAATACTTACCTCGTGATAAAAAACATTTTCGGTAAAAAAATCAAGGCGTGCCGGCTGATTGTAACTGATAAAATGCACCTGATGTCCTCGTGTGGCTAGCGCTTTACCCAGTTCCGTGGCCAACACCCCGCTTCCACCGAAGGTGGGATAACACACAATTCCGATGTTCATGCAAATAGAACAACAATGTTAGCGACAAGATTTCAAAATCTGTTAAAAAAATGAAGATTGACCGCATCTTTGCGTCATGGAAGTTTTCACCGACGCCTATTTCATGCAAAAAGCCCTGGCTGAAGCCCAAAAGGCGCTTGATGAAGATGAAATTCCTATCGGTGCGGTGGTGGTGTATGAAAATACTATCATCGGTAAGGGATACAACCAAACTGAAAAACTCAACGATGTGACCGCGCATGCGGAAATGCTCGCCATTACAGCGGCTGCCACCTACCTAAACAGCAAGTTTCTTGATGAATGCACGCTTTACGTAACCATAGAACCTTGCCTAATGTGCGCCGGTGCCATTAAGTGGGCCCGCTTCCACAAGATTGTGTTTGGTGCCGAAGAACCCAAAACCGGCTTTACGCACATAGATAAACATTTGCTGGGCAAAAAAACCGAGGTCTCCGGCGGTGTAATGGCAGAGAAATGCGCTGCCCTGATGCAGAATTTCTTCAAAAAGAAACGTGGCTGAGGGAAGATTTGATAACTTTTGGAAAGTTGTCAAATCTTGGATTGTTATTCCGGTCTTTCACACGCACCTATATCCGGTACCCCGATACGGGGTTTCCCATTCAGGTCTGTTATTACAGGCGGTGTGAGCAATATACCTGCGTTGTGCAATGGCGACAGGGTATCGGGGGTAAAGTCACCGGAGTTTATGTTTTTAAACAGCGGATCGCGGTTGTATGTGTTTGTAGGTGCGGCAAAGGGTTTGAACTTGCTCTTCATCAGGTTACCCAAAAAATCCGTGGTAAAGGCAGCACTGCCTCCCTTGTCGATGAGCAGTTCCTCCTGCAAATCGCCGTAAATGACAGAGTTATAGGCATTGCATTCCAGTGGTTTGGTATCAAGGATTCTCCCGTTTCCATCGCGCAGGGTGTTGGTAATGGCAAAGTGCCCGTCTTGCCGGGTTGTATAGTTGACATACGAGGCAAATGTGCAATGCCTGAAGTCATACTTGCCGCCCAATAATCCAAGAAAACTGTAGCTGCCGGTTTGGGCAAACAGGCAATTGGTGGCGCGTATGTACGCCGTGATGCCCGCTAGACAGGCTTGTCCGCAGTATTGAACTTTGGTGTTTTCCAGCACCAGGTTATCAGGACTGCCCACGGGCAGTGAATCCACACGAATGCCGATAGCGGCGTTCTGGATGTCAGCGTATTTAATGCTATTACCGGCGCTGCCCACGGTAAAATACAATCCCACCCACTGATTAGGCAGGGTGCGGGCTACAGAAACGGGCTTGTCGCCGGTGAACAGCACCCTGCTTCCGGGCGTGCCTTCCACAAAGAGTTTACCGGCAACATAAAATGTGCTTCGTGCAGAACAATACACCTGCACACCCTCTTTGATGGTGAAGGTACAGCCCTTGGGAACGAGAGCGTTGTCAACAATCACATAGGGTTTGGTTTTATCATCCCAGAAACCGCCACAGGGCAATGATGCTGCCCGAAAATAGTGGGCGTCCCAGCCGTAGGCCCCCAAAAACATCTTTTGTTCGCGCCCGTTCACTTGCATCATAAGGGAATCCAGCACGAGGGCCGGTCCTGTTTGTCCGTTAGCCTCCAGACTGCACTGTACGAATACAAACACACTGTCTTTGGCAGGAATCTCCACTTCGTTTATTACCGGTCCCGGAATGCCGTCTACATTGATGCGATAGGCCGATTTTATACCGCCTCCCAGCCTGAATGAAGCTTTTACCGTCTGGCTTTCAGGGTTTTTTATCCAGGTAATTTGCGTAACACTAATGGGATAGGTACTGCCCGCCTGACGGGTAAAAACTGTATCAAACCAAACGGTGTCGGAGGCAAGGGAAAGCGTTGTTTTTCCTTCAAAAAAGCGTTCCTTGCGGCAGGAAATCAGCAAGAGCAGAAATGCTATGAAAGGCAGAATTTTTCGCACCGTAACTATAACGCAAAGGTAGGGCTGTAAATTACCAATTTGGTTCATGCGGATGTAAACTTACACAAGCAGGCGGTTATAAAGGGCAAACACCTTTTCCATTTCGCCTGCCCACAGATATTTGTGTGTCCTTGTTTTTTCAGAATGTGTAATGCTTCTGCAATCTGCTGTAAGCCTTGCAATTCAAGGAGAATGCCCATATAAAAAATGTGGTTGGATTTGCGGTTCACATTTTCAGAAAAAAGCTTGAAAAAGGGCGAATCCACATAATTGAGCACGGTGGTAAAATCGGCGCCCATTTTCTGATAGAGCGCGCCTCATAGCTGTGCCCGGCTAAAATCACAGACATTCTTTTCACGGCCCTATTCTCAAAAAAATGAAAGCAGGCATACAATACTTTTTTTGCGGGAATCCGGGGTTGTCGAAAATATCTTCAGCCACATTTTCATGGATGTCAAGCACCACTTTTTGCCTATTAAACGCAATAGCAGGCCGCAGGGAATGAGTTCGGAGTCGTGGAGATTGTACAACTCGGCGCAAACTCGAACGGCCTTAAAAACATTAAAAACCATGTAAGAAAAACGCGCAGTAATTTGTTTTTAAACCGCCTGAACGGAACTATGTGAATGGCTTCCAGTGTTTCTTCTTTGGGGTGAACCGCGATTAGGGTCACCGCATAGTTTTCGGACAGGTGTTTGCAACAGCGGTAAAATATGCGCGTATCGGTGGCCACATGCACAGAACTGAGATGGCAGATACGCTTTTTCATAGACCCAGCTTGCGAAGTTACGCTTTTTAATACCCACTCATCGGGTTTGACGATGCTGTGTCGTATTTTTGTACCATGCGGTTGAGCAGTCACAACCTTTTGAAACAATACGGCTCCAAAAAAGTGGTGAACGATGTTTCCGTGGAAGTGAATCAGGGCGAGATTGTGGGGCTGCTGGGGCCCAACGGTGCTGGCAAAACCACCACTTTTTACATGGTAGTGGGTCTGGTAAGGCCGGATCAGGGCACCATCAGGCTGGATGAAGCCGATATTACTGCCCTGCCGATGTACAAACGTGCGCAACTGGGCATCGGTTATTTGCCCCAGGAAGCTTCTGTTTTCAGGGAGTTGAGCGTGGAAGACAACATCAAATCCATTTTGCAAATGACCAAATTAAGCAAAGAAGCACAGAGCGAAAAACTGGAATCCTTACTTGAGGAATTTGGCCTGAACCGGGTGCGCAAAAACAAGGGTAAGGTGCTTTCCGGAGGCGAAAGACGCCGTACTGAAATTGCCCGCGCACTAACTACAGATCCGAAATTCATATTGCTGGACGAACCCTTTGCCGGCGTGGATCCAATTGCAGTGGAGGATATTCAGGGTATTGTTTCCAAGCTGAAAGATAAACACATCGGCATCCTGATAACCGATCACAACGTGCAGGAAACCCTATCCATCACTGACCGTGCTTACCTCTTGCTTGAAGGCAAACTCCTGAAACAGGGCACCGCTGAAGAACTGGCAAACGATGAGCTGGTGCGCAAGGTGTATCTGGGTAAAAACTTTGCGTTTCGCAGGAAAAATCCTGCCCAATCCTGAGGCCATGCGCCTGATTATCAGCGAAAACAAGGACGTTTATTTTAACCTGTCACTGGAAGATGTGCTGCTGCACGGAACGAATGCGGATATGCTGATGCTGTGGCAAAGCCGCTCTGCGGTGGTTTGCGGAAAGCACCAGAATCTTTGCGGGGAAGCCAATTACGGATATTGTAAAAACCACAACATTGATCTGGCCCGGCGACTCAGCGGTGGCGGCAGCGTTTATCACGATGAAGGCAATGTGAACTTTACCTTCATTCAAAACCTGAAACCGCACGAAAAACTCAATATCAACTTCTGCAAATTCCTGAATCCGATGATGGACGTGCTCGCCTCTTTGGGTGTAAACACCACCTACAGCGGCCGAAATGATTTGTTGTTGAACGGGCTGAAAATCAGCGGCAATGCCGAACACCTGCAACAGCAAAGCAGAAAGGTACTGCACCACGGAACACTACTTTTCGACAGCAAACTGGATACTCTAAGCGAAGCCCTGCACAGCCAAGGACTTTATGAAAGTAAAGCAGTGAAAAGTGTGCGCAGCAAGGTTGGCAATATCAGACCCCACAACGCATTTGATGATGTGCAAGATTTTATCGAGGCACTGGCAGAAGGGTTTATGGTAAAATTTGGCTATTCCGCATCCAATATTACAACCGAGGAAAACACAAAGGCACAGCAGCTTTGCACAAGCAAATACAGCACAGACGCATGGATAGTGGGCTACTCGCCGGATTATCACGTTGAGAAAGAACTGGTTTTATACAATAAGTCCGTGAAAATTTCCTTGTCAGTTCATAAAGGAAACATTGATAAAGCCGCTATCATCGAAGGCACTGCGCATGGCCTGGATACGGCCGTTTCGGCACTTAACGGAAAACCCCTCAATATTGAAACCGAGCAACAATTCTTCGCTTCGCTGAAATTGCCTTACACGAAAGAACTAAAATACGCTTTATTTTAAACATGAACAAAAAAGAACGTGTGGCCTTTATCGCCGAAACACTGGAGCGGTTGTTCCCTGAAACCCCGATACCGCTGGACCACAGTGATGCTTACACCCTGCTGATTGCCGTTTTGCTTAGCGCCCAGTGTACCGATGAACGTGTAAACCAAATTACGCCAACGCTGTTTGCCAGGGCAGACAATCCTTACGATATGGTAAGGATGGGCGTGGAAGAAATCCGGGAAATCATTAAACCCTGTGGGTTAAGTCCTGCCAAGAGCAAAGCCATCTGGGGTTTATCGAATATTCTCATCAACCGACATAAGGGGCAGGTTCCTGAATCGTTTGAAGCACTGGAGGCATTGCCGGGTGTGGGACATAAAACTGCCAGCGTGGTGATGAGCCAGGCATTTGGACATCCTGCCTTTCCGGTAGATACGCACATTCACCGGCTGGCGCAAAGGTGGAAATTGAGCAATGGTAAAAATGTGGAACAAACCGAAAAGAACCTGAAACGACTGTTTCCAAAAGAAACCTGGAAAAAACTGCACCTGCGGATTATCTTTTTTGGCCGTAAATATTGTCCAGCGCGGGGTCACAAAGCAGAGGAATGCCCTATTTGCGGCCAAATTTGAATTTTTACAACAACGTGTTTACCAAATCATCGTTGCTCATGCCTTCGGCTTCAGCCTTGTAGTTGCGCACCAGCCGGTGCCTGAGCACGTTTTTGGCTACAGTCTTCACATCTTCCCTGTCGGGTGAAAACTTGCCGTTTATCAGCGCATGGCATTTGGCGCCAAGTATCAAAAACTGACCGGCACGGGGTCCTGCACCGTAACTCACAAATTCATTCACCAGCGGATCCGCCTGAGGCGTTCCCGGACGGGTTTTGCGCACCAGTGAAACCGCATATTCAAAAACGGCATCCGTAACGGGCACCTGCCTCACCAACTGCTGGTATTGCAGAATGTTGCCCGCTCCCAAAACCTGAGTGGCTGCCGCTTCCTCAGCACCGGTGGTGCCCTTCAGAATCAGCATTTCCTCATCATATCCGGGATATTCAAGGGCAATGTTGAACATAAAACGGTCTAGCTGGGCCTCGGGTAAGGGATAGGTTCCCTCCTGCTCAATGGGGTTTTGGGTTGCAAGCACAAAAAACGGTTTGGGCAATGCATGGTGCTGCCCTACCACCGTAACATTGCGTTCCTGCATAGCTTCAAGCAATGCGGCCTGTGTTTTGGGCGGTGTACGGTTGATTTCGTCGGCCAGCACAATATTGGCAAACAAAGGACCTTTCACGAAGTGAAACTTGCGGTCTTCATCAAGAATTTCGTTACCGGTAATGTCGCCGGGCATCAAATCCGGAGTAAACTGTATGCGGTTGAAATCCAGATCCATGCTTTGGGCCACGGTTTTTACCAGCAGGGTTTTAGCCAGCCCCGGCACACCAACCAACAAAGCATGTCCGTTGCAGAAAATGGCGGTAAGCACCGCATCCACGGCATGCTCTTGCCCTACAATTACTTTGGAAATCTCCTTTTTTATTTCCGCAACCGAAGTGTAAAACGAATCTGCCAGTTCTTTTTCGTTCATCAGTTTTGCGCCTCCCATGCTTTCAAATCCGGGCACTGAATCAGATTGCTCTGCACGCGGATATAGGTATCTTTTTGGGTTTTATCGACCCAAGTATCAATGGCTTTTTGTTTTTTACGGGCTTCGGCTTCCAGCTGAATACGACCGTAGTCCTGTGATAAATTCGCCTGGTGCGGAGCCGTGAATGATTTAAGGTAAACCATGCGGTAAATCACGCGACCGTCAGGCGTAAAGGTTCTTCCAGGTTCTGAAAATTCGCCAGACTTCAGCTTGTCCACTATCATCTTAATTTCTGGTGGCAATTCATCAAAAATCATCTTCTGGCTACCGGAGGTCTCGTCGGTAAAAAAACCGCAGTAGCCTCTGTTTCCGATATCTGCAGAAGCATAGCGTTTTACAGCAGTGCACCAGTCTATTTTCTTCTCGTAAAGCAGGTCAAAGGCGGAGTCTATCCGCTTCTGCGTTGCATTGAAATCAGTTGTGGTGTATTCCGCACGGATAAGTATGTGAGAAGCCAGCACCCTTTCACCCATGCGCTTGCCAACCTTCATTAGGTGAAAACCAAACGGGCTTTCAAAAACGGGACTTAAGGAGTCTGGCTTGAGTTTAAAAGCCATGCGTTCAAACTCGGGAACCATCTCTCCGCGACCAAACTCAGGCAGCAGGCCGTTGTTTTCTTTTGAACCCGGGTCCTGACTGAATTTTTTTGCCAGTTTTTCAAAACTTTCACCGGCTTGAATGCGCATACGCAGCATCTGGAGTTGTTCGCGGGCAAAATCTTTGGCTTCAGCAGAAACAGGTGGTTCTATAAGCAACTGGGCCACTTCCACTTCTGCCGGAATTATTGGCAGGCTGTCTTTTTGAATGTCGATGTAAAACTGCTTTACCTCCTGCGGACTGATTTTGACCGATGATGTAATTTTGTTCTCCATTTCCTGTGCCAGGAGCTGTTCTTTCATTTTGGGACGTATAACTTCTTTGTATTCAGAAAGGGTTTTACCAAGGTACCTTTCCAGATCTGCCTGACTCCCTGCCTGCCGCTGAAAATAGCGAAGTCTATTGTCTATTTCAGCATCAATCCGCTCATCAGACAAGGGCAAAGAATCTATCTCTGCCTGATTGAGCATAAGCTTGCGAAGAATTAGTTTACGAAGCACCAGACATGGCAGTTGCTGGCTGTCCTGTAAATTGGCGGAGCGGGCTAACTGATCCATCTCCGTCTCATAATCACTGCGAAGCACAACCTTATCACCCACCACAGCAATGGTACCATCCACATGCAAGGGCTGGCCTTTCAGCACGGCTGTCGTTAGTGCAAAAAGCACCAACAAAAAACGTCCGGCATTATGAATGGAAAAATTCCGCATTCTTTTTATTTACCTGCACTTTTCTCTTCAAGCATGCGCTTGCTGAAAGCATCAAATACAGGCTGGTTTATGCTGTAGGGATATGATTTTAGCAGGTCTTTCAACCACTGCGCCTCCAAAAATGTCTGGTAGTCGTTGGCAGCCAGACCACGGCATTCCTCCAGTTTTTTGGGGCCGGCAGGTAAAAATTGGTTTACTTTAACTACTACCCAGTTGGACCCAATCTGTTTCAAATTATAAATTTTCCCTGATTTTTCGCTGTATTCGGGATTTCCAAACAAGGTAGCCAGAATGCGACCGTCGGGGAACAGGAAAGTATCGGTGCTTTCGTATTTGCCCATACGGTAATCCATGCTTACAGTATTGGAGCGGGTGTGTTTTCTGCGAATGCTGTCGGGCCGTATGCCTTTTTTCACCATTTTGGCCACAGAGCCGGCCATTATATTGTCTGCACAGAGATATACTTCACATTCAAAACGGTCATCCCACTTATACTTTGTCTTATTTTCTTCGTAGAATGCTTGCAGTCCGGCAGTATCTTCATTGGCTTTGTCCCAAACCTTTTGCTGCATGCGGGCAAACATCAGGATACCTTCTTTAAACTCTTGATACAGGTGCTTAAACTCGGTAGATTTCTCTTCCAGGTGCTGGTCCTGAAAAATAATGCATTTACTTTTTACCCATTCCTTGAAAATGGAATTCACAAACTCCATATTGCTACCAGATACCGGCTGCATGGAAACCTCAAGGTGGCTTACAAACTGGCCTATGGTATTTTTTTGGCCTCCCAATTCAAACAGTGACAAATTGCGCAAAGGGGTTTTGGTGCTGTTGGGTTTCACATAAACACGACCTTTTTTACCCTGATTGGAAGCTGCAAATTCAGGCAAACCTTCGGCTTTGAATTTTCCTTTGGCAAAATTGGTGTCCAGCACAGCTATGAGTGCGTTCATGTTTTCAGGCTGCTCTTTGTACCCGTTTTCCTTTTTTACTTTTTCAACCAATGCATCTACGCTCTTTTGGGCCCTCTGATTGTTTTGCACCTGATTTTTCAGCGTGGTTTTCATCATATCGAAGGTCCCCAAAGGCCTTACTTCCATTTTCTGGATGATATGCCAGCCCAGAGAGGTGCGGAAAGGTTCGCAGTAATCACCAATATTTTTGAGGTTGAAACCACGGTCAACCAATGATTGGCGGTCGGGGTCTCCAATAAACATGGTTACATTGATGAAATCCATTTCGCCGCCGGCACCATTGCTGCGGCTGTTAAAATCCTCGCTGAAATTGCGCGCCATATCGGCCAC
>Ga0194132_10003828_pt1 | contig 26225 bp, 20 predicted proteins | sample TA2KigOf80mmetaG_FD_148612 | JGI IMG/M metagenome (GOLD analysis project Ga0194132, IMG submission 148612) | Freshwater microbial communities from Lake Tanganyika, Tanzania - TA2015054 Kigoma Offshore 80m | ecosystem: Environmental > Aquatic > Freshwater > Lake | place: Tanzania: Lake... | reverse complement strand
ATGCTGGCGTACAGCCTTCTCGTGCGGCAACTGCGGCAGAACCGTGCGCAGGAATGGGCACTCCAACGGCTGACGACCATCGGCGAAGCCTGTCGCGCGATGCTGCGTGAAACCCTGCGGACAACCCTGGGCTGGGCCATCAAGCAGGTCACCGAGTTTTCGCAGAGTCCGGACCATGTGGTCGCTCAGCTGGGGTTGGCTTAAGATTGCAAAACTTTAGTCACTAAAAAATCCTTGCCCATTCCGCACAACGCGAGGAAGTCATGTCCGAGCCAGCCGATACCGGCGTCAACCGTCGCGAGCTTCTGGAAACGGCCGGCGTGCTGGCGGCCGGCGGCGTCCTGCTGGCGGCGGCAAGCGATTCCGCGGCAGCCCAGGTCGAGGATCGCGGCTCCACCGTGCGCATCACGGGCATCCGTGGCATGCGCGTCGGCACCAAGGCGTACGTCAAGATCGAGACCAATCGCAACATCGTCGGCTGGGGAGAAGTCACCGGCTCGGAGCCAACCGTCGCTGCCGCGCTGGCCGAGGCCATGCGCGAACTGCTCGTCGATGAGAACCCGACGCGCATCGAGCATCTCTGGCAGAAGATCTATCGCTCGCACCGCGACATGCGCGGCGGGCCGTTCATGACCCACGTGCTGTCGGCCATCGACATGGCCCTGTGGGACATCACCGGCAAGCTCTGGGGCGTGCCCGTCTATCGCCTCCTGGGCGGGCCGACGCGCGACAAGGTCCGCATGTATCCCACGCCGCGGGCTCAGAAGCTGGGCACCGGCGGGCCGCACCCCTTCTCCGGAAACCCCAGCGATATTCAAGGGCTCGTGCGACATATTCAGGAGACGCGCAAGCGTCTCGGTCCCGACGCCACGATCATGTTCGATGCCCATTGCGCCGTGCCGCCGCCGATGCTCATCCAGCTCGCCGCCGCCATCCAGCCGTACGACATCCTCTTCCTGGAAGAGCCGGCCGTACCGGGGAACATCGAGGTGTTCAAGCGGCTCCAGCAGCAGATCCGCATCCCGATGGCCACCGGCGAGCGCGATCGCACCATCTGGGGCATGATCCCGTACCTGCAAGAACGCTGCATCGACATCCTGCAGCCGGACGTCGGCCACACCGGTGGCATCACGCAGATGAAGAAGATCGCCACTCTGGCCGAGGCCTACTTCGTGCCGCTGGCGCCGCACTGTACCTGCTCGGAGCTGGGACTGTCGGCCAGCATCCACGTGGCCGCCTCCATTCCGCTATTCCTCATTCAGGAAGGCTATCTCGACGGCCACATCATGCCCGCCGGCGTAGCCCGCAAGAGCTTTACGCTGGACAAGAATGGCGACGCCGGTCTGCCGCAGGGTCCAGGCCTGGGCGTCGAGATCGACGAGTCGCAGTTCGCCAAGGTGAACGCCGATCCAAAACGCCGCTTCCGCTGGCCCACGCCGACCTACGCGGACGGCTCGGTGCGCGATTACTAACGTTTCGCGCCAGTCCCGGACGATGCAACCCCTTCGGGGTAGATCTGCCGCTGGACATTCCCGGTCCCCGGATCGCGCTTCGCGCACCCTGGGAAAATGCTACCATGATCTTCAGGGCGAACACGCTGCGGTGTCATTGACGACGAGGACAGAGCACGACGCCGGTAGCCGACCGAACCAGAGGAGAATCCGATGCGCACCTGCGTACTGACCATGTCGTTTGTCGTCACTTTCGCCGCTGCTTGCGACAACGGCCGCGAAAGCAAGGAGCCGGCGGAGAAGGTGGACAAGCTCAAGACCCGGACGGTCACCCTCCACATTGACGGCATGACCTGACCGGTCGGCTGACCGCGGCGGGCCGAAAAGGCCCTCACGTCCTTACCGTGGGTAAGGCAAGCCAAGGCGGACTTCGAGAAGCAGCAAGCCGTTGTCACCGTCATATCGGATCGTTACGACGAGAAGGCCCTGCTGAAAGTCCTCACGAAGGAAGACTTCAAGGGCAAGGTGCTCAAGGATGGCAAGGACAAAGGCAAGGGTAAGTGACTTGAAGGGTACCTGACATGAAGCGTCATTGGATTGGCGTCATTGTGGCCGGCGTTTCCTTGACCGTATCGTTGGTCGCAGCCCGCGCCGGTGGCGACGTGAAGGAGGCCCGGCAACGCCTGTTGCGCGGCAACTATGCCGAGGCGCGCGAGCTGTATGCCGCCCTCGCCAAGGATGCTCAGCACAGGGCCGCGGCGGCCATCGGCACCAGCCGGGCCTGGCAGGCCGAGGGCCAGTACGACCGCGCTCTGCAGGCCGTCGAGGCCGCGCTCAAGGATGGGCCGCACGCCGATCTGCTGGCCCGTCAGGCCGAGTTGCTGTACCTGCGCGGCCGCTGGAATGAAGCCGCCGCCAGCGCCGCCAAGGCCATCGAGCGATCCGGCGAGCATCTTCTCGCCCGCTGGGTGCAGGGGCAGATCCTGCGCGACACGGGAGAGCTGGACAAGGCCGACGAGGCGTTTCGCTGGTTTGTGCGCAAGTACGTCGAGCGCGACAACATGGACAGGCCGTTCACCGATCCGGACGATCTTGTCATCATTGGTCAAGCGGCAGCCGAGCGGGCCAGGTGGCACAAGCTGACCGATCAGTTTCAGTTCATTCTGACAGAGGTGTACGGATTCGCGCTCAAGCAAGACAAGGACTACTGGCCGGCGGAGTATCAGGCGGGCCGGCTGCGGCTGGAGAAGTTTGACAAGGGCCGCGCCTTCAAGGCCCTGGAACGCGCCCTGACCATCAATCCGCAGGCCGCCGAGGTCTACGCTGCCAAGGGCCAGGCGGCCTTGCAGACCCTCGATCTCAAGGACGCCGGCATTCATGCCGCCGAGGCCCTGAAGATCAATCCGCGCCTGCCGGAAGCGCTGCGCCTGCAGGCCGACCTGCATCAGTTCGCCGGCGAGACGGACAAGGCCATGAAGGATCTGACGAAGGCCCTGGAGGTCAACCCGCGTGACGAGGCCACGCTGGCCCGCATTGCCGCAATCTACCGCGGGCAGAACAAGGCCGCCGATCTGGCGCGGATCATCAAGGACGTCGAGGCATTCAATCCGAAGGCGGGTGTCTTCTACTTCGAACTGGCCGAGCGCCTCGAGGAGCGCAAGTTCTTCGATGACGCCGAGAAATACTATCGTCTGTCCATCGACAAGAATGCGAAGCTGCCGTGGGCACAGAACGGTCTGGGCCTCCTGTACATGCGTCTGGGCAAGGAAGACGAGGCCAGGAAGCTGCTCGAGCCTGCCTTCGAGGCAGACAAATTCAACGTCCGCGTCTTCAACACGCTGACGGTCCTCGATCATCTCGAGAAGTATGAAACGCTCAAGACCCAGCACTTTCACCTCCGCTACGATCCCAAGCACGACCAGATTCTCGCCAACTTCATGGGCAAGTATCTGGAAGACATCTACAAGGAGCTGGCCGCGAAGTTTGACTATCGTCCGCCGGGGCCGATCCTGATCGAGGTCTTCAACAAGCACGAGATGTTCAGCGGCCGGGTGGTGTCGCTGCCGGACCTGCACACGATTGGCGCCTGCACGGGGCGGATGGTGGCCATGGTGTCGCCGCGCGACAAGTCGCGGGTGGTCGCCAAGCCATTCAACTGGAACCGGGTGCTGCGTCACGAACTGGTGCACATCTTCAATCTTGAGCAAACGAAGTTCCTGGTGCCACACTGGCTGACGGAGGGGCTGGCGGTGCTGGCCGAGGAGTTGCCGCCGCCGCCGCGCTGGCACACGCTGCTGGCCGAACGCGTCGCTTCCGGCCAGCTCATGAATCTGGACAATATCCTCATGGGCTTCGCCCGACCGGATTCACCAGACACCTGGCAAATGGCCTACTATCAGAGCCTGCTTTACGTCGAGCACATCATCAAGCGCCACGGCAAGGAGTCGATCGGCAAGCTGCTGACCGGCTATGGCGCTGGACTCGACACTGGCTCGGTCATCAAGAAGGTCCTCGGGCAAGATAAGGCGGATTTCGAGAAGAGCTATCGTGCCTTTCTGCAAGAGCGCGTCAAGGAAAGCGGCGTCAAGATCCCGGGCAAGCAACTGACCTTCAAGGCCCTCAAGGAGCTTCACAAGAAAGATCCCGACAACGCCGACATCGCCGCCCAGCTCGCCGAACGCTTCCTGCTCGTGGGCGACCGCAAGCAGGCCCGGCACCTGTCCGACGCCGTGCTGCTGGTCAACCGCAACCATCCTCTGGCAGCCTATGTCAAGGCACGACTGCTGCACGACGCCGGTGATAGCGCCCAGGCGCTGACCGTGCTGCAAGCGGCCGCGGCCAATCTGAAGGAGCCCGAGGTAAAGGTGCTGACGCTGCTGGGCAAGCTTCAGCTGGAGAGCAAGAACTTCACCGACGCCGCCAAGACTCTGGAGCTGGGCCGCAAGCTCGAACCGTTCGAGAACGGCTGGCTGATCTTGCTGGCCCGCTTGCATGGCCAGGATCAGGACAAGACGAAGCTCATCGAGATTCTGAAAGCGCTGGTCCCAACCGATGCCGATGATCTGGTCAGCCGCCGCAAGCTGGGCAGGCTGCTCCTGGAGGCCGAGAACTTCGCCGAGGCCGAGCGTTATGCCCGGCAAGCGCTCGAGATTGACGTTCTCGACCGCGAGGCACAGGAGGTGCTGGAAGAGGCGTTGACCCGCCAGAACAAGAACAGGGAGTTGCAGCAGCTGCGCGAGTTGTTGCAGAAGTGAGTCGTTGCAGTAGTGAGTCGTTGCAGTAGTGAGTCGTTGCAGTAGTGAGTCGTTGCCGCCGGCTCAGGCGCAGATCAGGTGGCCACTTTCAGCGTCACCTGCTGGGCCACGTTGACGTGCTTCGTATCGACCTGCGGCATGCCTTGAATGATGCGCTGGCGAATGTTGACAAAGGCTTCTGCGAAATCCGGGTCGAACTGGCGGCCGCTCTGCTTCACCAGTTCTGCAAAGGCCACGTCGGCGGGCATGCCGGGGCAATATGGCCGATCAGAAGTCATGGCGTCGAAGGCGTCGGCCACGGCGACGATCCGCGCCAGCAGCGGAATCTGCTCACCCTTCAGCTTGTCGGGATAGCCCTGTCCGTCCCAGCGCTCATGGTGTGAGCGGACAATGGGAATGACATCGACCATGTCCGGAATCTGCTCGAGGATCTTGGCTCCCTTGGTCGTGTGCGTCTTCATGATCTCGAACTCGCGCTCGGTGAGCTTGCCCGGTTTTCTCAGAATGGCGTCATCGATGCCGATCTTGCCGATGTCATGCAGCGGCGTGCCGATCTGAATCCGCCGCATGTCCTCGGCCGATAAATTCAAATGTTCCGCGAGAAGCGTCGAGTAATGCAAGACGCGCTGCGTGTGGTTGCCCGTGTAGTCGTCGCGCAACTCAACGGCCTGGGCCAACACGGTGATGGTGGCGACGAACAGGTCACGCTGCTTGCGGAGCAGCTGCGCACTCTCGATGCCGGCCGACACGTGAGCGGCCATGGCGTCCGCCAGGTGCAGGTCGTCCTGCGTGAATGGCTTCTGCATCGGTCCGCGATCCAGATGCAACACTCCCAGGCGCTTGCGCGGCGTGCGCAGCAACACGCACAGCACCGACGCCATCGTCCCTTCCGCGATGCTGCGGGCGCCGGCCAGTTCGGGGTCCTCCTCGACATTGCACAGGGTCGATTCACCCCGGCTGAACGAGCGATTGGCGATGCTCTGGCTGTAGCCGGTTCGAGTGGCAACCTGACTCTGGCCGCTGGCCAGGGCGCGTAGTCGCAGCGGTCCGGTCGGGCCCTCGGCAAGCACGATGGCGCCGCGCTGGGCGTCCAGCGTGCTGACGGCGTCATTGAGAATTGAGTTGAGCAGGTCCAGTTCGTCTTCGAGATGGACCAGATGATGGCCGGCACGCAGCAGGGCCAGTAGTTGCTCGCCGGGGCGTGGCGAGCGCTCACGATCGAAGGCCAGGCCGGTGATCGCGTCTTCCCAGGTGCGATTGGCGGTGTGGGCGACAATCAAGTTGTCGGGGGATGCGCTGTCCTGATTGTCGCGAGTCTCGCGCAGTACATCCACGACGACCGTGACGTTACCAAAGCGAAGAATATCGTGCGCGCGTAATGGCCATTCGCCCGGCCCGAGACGATTGCCGTTCAGAAAGGTTCCGTTGGTGCTGCCCAGATCGCGGACCCGCCAGCCGCTGCTTGTCGAGCGAACCTCGGCGTGCCGGCGGCTCACGGAACTGTCGTCCAGGACGATTTCCAGGCTGGCCAGCCGGCCGGCCCTGAGAATTGATTCCGATTCCCAGGTCATGCCTTCTATGTCGCCGTTGATTCCGCGCAAACGTATTTGCCGTCTCACGCCCCGACTCCTTAAGTGGCTTTCCCAGGCGCCTGCCCCCGTTCCGAGGGGCGCGGTCCCGTTGTCATGCGATCTTGGGCAAAACTGGAAAACCCCAACAACTATAGCTTGCAACTTGCCGAAATGCATCATTCCGCTGAATTTTCGTTTTAGACAGGCAAGTCGGAAAAACCATCAGGATTTCCGCATTCTTCTTTCCGCGCGCTGGATTCCCCGTTAATATGAAGGGGGGACCGGCAACAAGGTTCCGTTTCTCCCGCCGATTCCCTGGTGCGTAAGCAGTTGCCGGACAAGTGACTACGACTTGGTTTCGGCCGGCATGCGCGACGCACCCAGCCCGCCAAGAAGTGAACATCCGAACCCTCCCAACGCTCTTTTCTCACTCGCTGAGGATTTTCCATGAAGCTGCACCTGAAGGGACTCGCCCTCGTCATTTCTCTGGTGGTCCTGTGCCTGCCGAGCCATTCGTCCTGGGGCCAGAAGCCTCCAGCCGTGCTGCCCCCCAATCCGCTGGCTCCGGTGCTGGCGCCGCCCATGCCCCTGGGCGTCAAGCCCGGCACGGCAGTAGACCTGACGCTCACCGGCAGCAATCTCGCAGGTCCCACCGGAGTGCTCCTCAGTTTTCCCGCAAAGGTCACAATACCCAACGACAAGAAGAACGGCACCGAGGCGGGAACGCTGCGCATTCGCCTGGAAGTGCCGGCCGACGCGCCGCTGGGCTATCACACCCTTCAGCTGGCGACCACGCAGGGCATGTCGAACCTACGCGTCTTTTGCGTCGATGACCTGCCCACCGTCGCGGAGGTCGCCAGCAACCGCAAGAAGGAGACGCCACAGCTGCTGCCCGTGCCGTGCACGCTCGCCGGCCGGACCGACAATGAGCAGGCTTGCTGGTTCAAGATCAGCGTGAAGCCCGGACAGCGCTTGACTTTCGATGTTCTCGGACATCGTCTCGGCAGCACTATCGATCCGGAGATGACGCTGTACGACGCCCGGAACATGCGCGAGCTGGCCCATCAAAACGATTCACCCGGGTGCCAGAGCGATTGCCGGCTGACGCACACATTCAAGGAAGGCGGCGACTATTTGCTCGAGATCAAGGACGTGCTCAACCGCGGCGGGCCGGAGTTCTTTTATCGCCTGCGCGTCGGCGATTTTCCCAATGCGATCGTACCGATCCCGATGGCCGCCAAGCGCGGCAGCAAGGTCAACGTGCAGTTCGCCGGGCCGATGGTGGAGGGGGTGTCGCCCGTGCCCCTCGCGATTCCCCAGGATCCTGCGGTGGACATTCTCTGGGTCGCGCCCAAGGGGGCCAGCGGCTTGCATGGCTGGCCGGTCGCGCTGGCTGTCAGCGATCACGACGAGCTGGTCGAGCAGGAGCCGAACAACGAGCCCGCCAAGGCGCAGGCCATTCCGGTTCCCGGTGGCGTCACCGGCCGCCTCATGCAGAGCAGCGATACCGATCTCTTTCGCTTCACCGCCAAGAAAGGCCAGAAGCTGGTCATCAATGTGGACACACTGGAGCTGTATTCGCCGACGTTGATCTACATGATGGTCAGGAATGCCAAGACCAACGCCGAGCTGGCCAAGACCAATCCGGAAGCGCCGCCGCCCGCCGACCAGCGGCTTGACTTCACCGCGCCGGAAGACGGCGACTACCTCGTCGAGGTTCAGCATCTCAATCTTGCCGGCGGTCCCAGCGAGGCCTATCACCTGACGATCGAGCCACCGATGCCGGACTTCGATCTCACACTGGGGCTGGACCGTTTCGATCTGGCCGGCAATTCGCCGCTGCCCCTGACGGTTCTCGCCAATCGCCGCGGCTATGCGGGCCCGATAGATGTGTCCTTGACGGGCGTCAGCGGCGTGGCCGGGACGGCGATCATTCCGGCGGGCCAGGCATCCGCAACGCTGATCGTCACCGCCAAGCCCGACATGCCGCTGGGCCCATTCCGCGCCACCTTGACGGGCAAGGCGATGATCGACGGCAAGGCCGTCACGCGCGCGGCTTCGGTCCGCCAGGCAATCACACAGTCGATGGGCAATTTGCTGTTTCCGCCCCGCAACTTCCATTCGCACATCGCCCTGGCGATCCGCGAGAAAGCCCCCTTCGAGCTGATCGCCCGCATCGAGCAGCCGGAGGTGCTCAACACGGCGACGGCGAAGCTCGTGATTCAGGCCAAGCGCCAGCCGGGATTCGACGATGTCATCACGCTCAATCCGCCGATCGGACTGCCGCCCAACGTCGCCGCCCCCAAGGTCGCCGCCATCGCCAAGGGCCAGGCGGAGATCAAGGTGGATGTGCCGCTGAACCCCAAGGCGCCGCTGGGGGAATACCTCATCGTCGTCAACGGCAAGGCCAAGCACATGAAGCGGGATTTCCAGGGCAACTCGTCCGCAGCCAAGCTGGTGCTGACCCTGCCGTTTGCCCTCAAGGTCGAGCCGGCGGCGCTCAAGTTGTTCCCGGGGCAGAAAGCAAAGCTGAAAATCACGGCCACACGCAAGGCCGGCTATCAGGGACCGATTGCCCTGGAAGTGCGCAAGCTCCCCGCCGGCGTGACCGCAAGCAAGGCGGCCATCCCCATGGGACAAACGGCCCTGGAACTGGAGGTCAGTGCTGCCGCGAACGCCGCCCCGACAACCATCGGCGGCGTTGATGTCCTCGGCACCGCCACCGCCGCCGGCAACCAGCAAGCCGCCACGCCGCCGATCACCGTTACGGTGGGCAAGAAGTAACCCTCCCTCTGCTCCGGGACGGGGTCATGGGTCGGGGTGCAGTGTCTCGCTCCGGCGATCCGGGCGTTCGGTCGTTTCGCCAAGGAGGCGGGAGGCATGCGGCACTTTTGCGTCATCGTCAAAGGTCGACAGTCTTTCGGCCACCACCTACCAAGTGATGACAAGAAACGAAGTTTCTTGGCGTCTTCTCTCCCCCATTTACGCTTTCTATGGTAGAAACCATCGCACACCCTTAACCGAACCAAGAGGCGTTGCCATGTCCCGATGCGTGCTGGCCGGTGTTGCTTGCTCGTTCCTGGTGTATGCAGACCTGAATGCCGTCGAGCCCTTGCGGTCTGGGCCGCCCGTTGGGGCGGCGAACAATCGTAGTGGGTTTTCGCCGAAGTGGGTGACCGGACCATGTGCCGGCAAGCATCTGTGCCCCGTCTGAAGCCGGTATGACCTGGTCGCTCTCGTGTTCGCGCGCGAGAAGAGCGACGCCTTGACCAGTCTGGTCAAGAAGATCGATCGGCGGATGCAGGCGACGCAGAAGACGAGGCGTCCGCTCGGGGTCTTCGTGATGTTCGTGAACGACAGCCCCGGGCTGGATCAGGGCCTGCGCACGCTGGCGGAGAAGGAAGCGCTCAAGGAGGTGCCGCTCGGCATCGGCGCGCCGCCGCCGGACTATGCCATCGCTGCCGACGCTGACCTGACCGTCGTGGTCTACCCGCCCAACCGCCGCCGCGACCAGAAGGTCGCCGCCAACTTCGCGCTGCGCAAGGGCGAGCTGAACGACGCCAGTGCAAGCGCCATTTACAAGGCCATCGCCACCGTGCTGCCACCCGAGAGCGGCACCGTTGTCCCGACTTCCAGGGAAGTGGAGCAGATGTGGCGCTACACGTTCGCCAGGCCGGCCGATCACTGGTTCAAACCGGACTTCAACGACCTGTCGTGGAGGACTGGGCCGGGCGGCTTCGGCAACAAGCTGACGCCCGGCGCCGTGGACCGCACGCCGTGGCACACCAGCGCGATCTGGCTGCGCCGCGAGATCATCCTGCCCGATCGCCCCTTCACCAACCTTCAGCTTCAGCTCAACGCCGACGACTATGCCGACATCTACCTCAATGGCGTGCTGGCAGCCCAGGCGACCAAGTGCACGACCGGCTATCAGGAGTTCGCCATCTCCGCGGAAGCCAGGAAGACGCTTCGACCCGGGTCAAACGTCCTGGCCGTCACCTGCCGGGACTCGGGCGGCGGCTGCTACATCGACGTGGGGCTGGTCGAGCCGAAGCCTCGCTAGGAATCGCGCTAGAGTCAAGTCGTGTAGCGGAACTCGCAAGAGTTCCGACAGCCGGCGTCAGCTCGTCAACGCTGCATCGGCATTCTTGCGAATTCCGCTACGGCGGTGGCGGGACTGCCGCTAGCGCTTCAGCTTCAGCCAGCGCACCTCGCCGCTCTTGAGATCGTAGACCGCCGGTACGATCTTGATGCGGCCGGCCGATGCAAGATCCTTGAGCAGCGAGCTCTGCCTGGTGATTTGCTCGGTCTGGGCGAGGACGTTGTTGCGGATGGCGGTGTCGAGGTCCTTTGCATCGTCGCCCGTCCGCACCAGCCGGGCCAGATTCTTGAGGTGCTCGGTGGGCAGGTCCTTTTCCTTCATGACGGCATCGACGGCGCCGCAGTTCGAATGGCCCAGGACGACGACCAGGGGCGCCTTGAGCACGTCGGCGGCGTATTCCATCGATGCGTAGACGTCGGGCCCGCCGACATTGCCGGCCACGCGAACCACAAACAGGACGCCAAGGCCCTTGTCGAAGATGTACTCCGGCGCCGTGCGCGAGTCGGCGCAGGTGAGGATGATGGCGATCGGCTTCTGCTTTTGCGCGGTTGCCAGCCGCTGCCGCGACGGCGGCTTCGCCTCCTTGAGATTGTCGGCGGCGAATCGGGCATTGCCCTCCTTCAAAAGCCTCAATGCCTCATCCGGCGTCGGCCCGGCTTCCTGCGCCGAGCCTTGAGCCGGGAAGCCTGACAGAGCGAGGCATGCTACGAGGCCGAGAACTGAATCGCGGATCATATCTGCACTCCTGTTGGACGGTGTTTCCAATCTTATTGGCTCGAAGCCGAAGCTGCGTCTTTTGCATGCCGAGTCCCTGCGTCTGGTTCATGAAACGGCAATCGCTAAGATTGCAGAATGCTCTGCCGGCAGGTAAGAGCCTCGACGCCAGTGCGTTCGCCGCTAACTCCGTTCACGGACCTGTTCCGTGCGCGGCTGTAGCGAGGAAGCCGTCAACAACCGAGGGGAAAACATGTCAACCACTCAGCAATACAAGGTCATTGGCACCCGCCCCATCCGGCATGACGGCGTGGACAAGGTCACGGGCCGCGCTCTCTACGGGGCAGACTTCCAGGCGGCGGGGTTGCTGCATGGCCGCGTCTTGCGTAGTCCGCATGCGCATGCCAACATCCGCAGCATCGATGTCAGCAAGGCGAAGGCGGTTCCCGGTGTCGAGGCCATTGTCACCGGGGCCGACTTGCATGACCCTGGTTCGCGCATCGTCGAGCTGGGCGAGGGGGCGATCAACCTGCGGCACCTGAGCTGCAACACGCTGGCCAAGGAGAAGGCGCTGTATCGCGGCCATGCGATCGCGGCGGTGGCTGCGACCTCGCCGCACATTGCCGAGGAGGCGCTGGCGCTCCTCAAGGTGGATTACGAGCCGTTGCCGCCCGTCGTCGATGTCCGCGAGGCGATGAAGGAGGACGCACCGCTGCTCATTCCCGATCTCAAGACTGACTCGCTGGGGGAGACCGCCAAGAAGCCGTCCAATGTCGCCAAGCATTTTCAGTTCAAGCTGGGCGACATCGCCAAGGGCTTTGCCGACGCCGCCGTGGTGGTGGAGCGTGAGTTCACGACGGCCACGGTGCACCAGGGCTATATCGAGCCGCACAACGCCACGGCCCTGTTCAGTGCCGACGGCACGCTGACCATCTGGTGCAGCACACAGGGGGCGTTCAGCGTGCGGGCCCAGGTGGCGGAGTTGCTGCAGATCCCGCTGGCCAAGATCAAGGTCGTGCCCATGGAGATCGGCGGCGGCTTCGGCGGCAAGATTCGCGTCTACCTCGAGCCGGTCGCCGCCCTGCTGAGCCAGAAGGCGGGCAAGCCGGTGAAGGTGCTGATGAGCCGGGCCGATGTCTTCGAGGGGACCGGGCCAACGCCTGGCTCGTACATCCGCGTGAAGATGGGCGCGGACAAGAACGGCCGGCTCACCGCCGCCGAGGCGTATCTCGCCTACGAGGCGGGCGCGTTCCCCGGCTCACCAGTCGGCCCCGGCGCCATGTGCATCTTCGCCTGCTACGACATCCCCAACGTTCAGGTCGATGGTTACGATGTCGTCGTCAACAAGCCGGCGACCTCCGCCTACCGCGCTCCGGGGGCCACCAACGCTGGCTTCGCGTCCGAGACGGTCATCGATGAAATCTGCGAGAAACTCAAGATCGATCCGCTCGACTTCCGGCTGAAGAACGGCGCCAAGGAAGGCACGCGCCGCGCCGATGGCCCGGTCTATCCAAAGATCGGCATGATCGAAACGGTCGAGGCGGCCAAGAAGCACGCGCACTACGCCGCGCCGCTGGGTCCGCGCGACAAGAACTTCGCGCCGCCGGCCATGTCGAACGGCATCGGCGAGCCGGCGAAGCTGCCGCGTGGCCGGGGCGTTGCCTCCGGCTTCTGGTTCAACTGCGGCCTCAAGTCGAGCGCCTCGGCTTCCGTCAACGCCGACGGCTCGGTGGGGCTGGTCGAGGGCTCCACCGACATCGGCGGCAGCCGCACGGGCATCGCCATGCAACTCGCCGAGGCACTGGGCATTCCGGTGGCCGATGTTCGTCCCGTTGTCGGCGACACTGACATGGTCGGCTATACGGACGTCACCGGCGGCAGCCGCGTGACCTTCGCCACCGGCTACGCGGCTTACGAGGCCGCCCAGGACATCAAACGGCAGATGGTCGCCCGCGCCGCCGAGATATGGAAAGTCAAGCCGGATGACGTCGTTTACGAGCCGAATGCCGTCATCCGCTCGAAAACCGACAAATCCAAGAGCATGACGTTCAAGGAACTGGCCGGCAAGCTGCATGCAACCGGCGGCACGATCATGGGCCGGGCCAGCGTCGATCCGGAAGGTTGCGGCGGCGCCTTCGCCACGCACATCGTCGATGTCGAGGTCGATCCGGAGACCGGCAAGGTCGCCATCCTCCGCTACACCGCCGTGCAAGACGTGGGCACCGCGATCCATCCGTCCTATGTCGAGGGACAGATCCAGGGCGGCGCGGTACAGGGCATCGGCTGGGCGCTCAACGAGGAGTACTTCTATAACGTCAAGGGCGAGATGACCAACGCCAGCTTTCTCGACTACCGCATGCCGACCAGCCTGGATCTGCCCATGATCGACCCGGTGCTGGTGGAAGTCGCCAACCCCGGCCATCCGTATGGCGTCCGCGGCGTCGGCGAGGTCCCCATCGTGCCGCCGCCGGCCGCCATCGCCAACGCCATCCACCGGGCGATCGGCGTGCGCATGACGGAGTTGCCGATGTCGCCGGGACGAGTGGCGGCGGCGACGGCGAGGAAGTCGTAGAGTCGTAGTGTTGCAGGGCAAGCGAGCCGCTTGCCCTGCGGGAAATCAGGATTGCGGCACGTTCCCGAGGCTCCGCCAGATGAACCAGGTGGCGATGCTGCGGTAGGGGCGCCAGGGCTCTGCCAGGTCCGTGAGAACTTGCTTGACGGGAATCTCCGGCAATGCGTAATTCTTCTGCACGCCGGCGCGTAATCCGTAGTCGGCCAGCGGCAGCACGTCCGGCCGGCCCAGGCTAAAGATCAAAAACATCTCCGCCGTCCAGCGGCCGATGCCGCGTACCGGGATCAACCTGGCAATCACCTCCTCGTCATCCAACTCTGGCAGTTCATCGAAATTGATCTTGCCGGTCCGGCAATGTTCAGCCAGGTCGCGCAAGGAGAGCGTCTTGGAGGCGGATAGACCGGCGGCGCGCAGCCGCTCATCCTTGGCACGCAGGATGGCAGCGGGGCAGATCCCGCTGGCGCCGAGAGTTTCCTGCAGCCGGCCGCTGATGGCCAGGGCTGCCTTCGACGAAATCTGCTGCGACACGATGGCACGCGCCAGCACGCCGAAGCCGTCCGGATTGTAGGTCAAGGTACACGGCCCGACACGGGCGATGACCTCTTTCAAAACCTTGTCGCTGGCGCCCAGATGGCGCTGCGCCTTGAGGAACGGATTGCGCGGCATGGAAGATTCCTGGCGAAAGATCCGGGAGGGCGAAGCTCCGGCCGAGCCACCACTGACCGCTGCTCAGGGAATTTACGGAGCAATCATCTAGCTGGCCCTGATGAAGTTGTTCAGCAGCTTCGGTCCCTCGGCAGTCAGGAAGCTCTCGGGGTGGAACTGCACGCCGTGAAGCGGCCACTGACGGTGGCGGACGCCCATGATCTCGCCTTCGTCGGTCCAGGCGGAAACAATGAAATCCGGGTTCTGAAACGACTCCTTGCGGATCACCAGGCTATGGTAGCGGGTGGCATCGAAGGGATTGTCGAGGCCGGCGAAAACGCCCTGCCCGTCGTGATGAATCGGAGAGGTCTTGCCGTGCATGATGCGCCAGTTGCGGATGACCTCGCCGCCGTAAACGTCGCCGATGCACTGATGCCCCAGGCATACTCCCAGTATCGGGATCGTGGGAGCGAAGCGGCGTATGACCTCGCGCGACACACCCGCCTCGCGCGGCGTGCACGGCCCCGGGCTGACGATGATGTGCGTCGGCCTCAGCCCGGCGACATCGTCCGGCGTGATCTTGTCGTTGCGATGCACCTGAATATCGATGCCCGCGTCCAGTTCACCCAGACGCTGCACCAGGTTATAGGTGAAAGAATCGTAGTTGTCGATGAGGAGAATCATCGAGTTTCGAGTTTCGAGTTTCAGTTTTCGCGTTTCGCGTCAAGCGCCTTGTTTTTCGGGGAACGGCTGGGCGCTGTTGGCCTTGGCGTCGTACTTGGACTTGGCCTCAACGGCGTCAAGACGCGTGAGGTACTCGGTGGAGGCAGCGATGTCGTACCAGCCGCCGTCCTGGAAGTCGATGACGGCACGGCCGCTGCAATTGACCGTGACCACACGGCCGACGATGCCGGCGAAGCGCTTCAACTCCGGCCGCTCCGGCTTCACCTGGACAAACTGGTCCGTCCATTCCTTCTTCAACTCGTCGCTGTGCGTGAAGCGATCCATGTTCCTCATCTTAATGGGACAGGCGTCGAAGGCAATCGCATTTCAAGCCGGCAGGGCAACCTCGATATCCTCGGCAAGAATGGGGCGAATTCGACTTGGCAACCGGTCGCCGGAAACCGACAATGAAGAGCCGTGCCGGGAACCCTCCATGCGCGTTCGTCGTCAGATGTGAAGGAGTCATGTCAAGTCTCCAGGAGCCGACCCCATGCGTTACTTACCTGCTGCCCTCGTCGCGTTGGCATTTTTCGGCGGCCCGTCGTTTGCCTATATCGAGGCGCCGCACACCCTGGGCCTGGTGGTTCGCGATTCCAGCCACATTATCGTCATGCAGGTGGCCCGGGTGGACAAGGACAAGGGGCTCATCGTCTTTCGCAAGGTCGAGGACTTGAAGGGCAAGCATCCAAGAAACGAGATCAAGCACAATATCGGCAAGCGCGGCTTCCATCCGCGCGAATGGCAGAACATCATGAACTGGGCCCGCGAGGGCCATGTGGCCCTGTTCTTCCACAACGGCGGGGCCAGTGAGACCTGCATCGGCAGCTACTGGTACCAGTGCTATCCAGAGGGCGAATGGTGGGCGATGTCGCACGCCGAGCCGTTTCTGCTGCGGACTTTTTCCGGACGGGCGGAGAAGTTGGCCGAGCAGGTCAAGGCGATCTTGCAGAACAAAGAAGTCGTGGTCACCGCGCTGGAAGACGGCAACAAGAACAACCTGCACCTGCGCAAGGGCAAGGTCATCCGCATGAAGGCAAGCCTGAAGCGGCTCGACTGGAACCCGCGCCGCGACTTCGCCGGCCTGGGCGGCGACGGTGACGTCGTCGAGGAGTTTCGCACCATCAACCTGCTTGCCGAAAGCAGTCCCGGCTGGAAGTACCTGCCCGCGGCATCGCTGCCCAGGGGCGACAGGCGCTGGTCGCAGGCGGACTACGACGACCGCGGCTGGCGGACCGGTCGCTCGCCCATCGGCTACGGCGAGGAAGAAATTCGCAAGCGCCAGGGGACGTTGATCAAGGAACAAGGCGTGCCGTTCTGCTTCCGCCGCACCTTCCAGGTATCGGCTGACTTGTTGCGACAGAAGGACGTCGTCTTCCGCCTGGCGGTGGCCAGCGACGATAGCGCGGTCGTGCACATCAACGGTCAGCTGGCGGACCAGGAACCGGAGAACACCGATCACGAGTTCGCCTACTGGAACCGTGACATCGAACTGCCGGCACGACTGTTCCAGCCGGGGACGAACCTGGTAACGGTGCTGGTTCGCAACAAGAAGGGCAGTTCCGATCTGTATCTCGACATGGAAATCACCGCCCAGGTGCCGCTGCCGCGTGTCGCCTTGAAGGTGGCGAAGCCGCTACAAGGCAAGACGGCCGCGCCGGCGTCGGCGCTGGATCTCAGCGCACCGAAGGGCGACCCGAAGAATCCAGCCCGGCTGACGGTGGATGCGCAACGCCGGGCGGTCGTCATCCCGGCCAGAATCGCGCAGCGCAAACTGCCGCAGTTCAACGACGTTTATCCGCTGGAAGTCGTGGCGACCTATCCCGCGCCGCGCGGACAAAAGGCGCACGAAACGGTGGTCAGTTTCACGGACATTCGTCCCAGCGAAGTCCATCGCGGCCTGGAAAAACTCGGTCTCAAGGCCGGTAAGCCGGCGCGCGGCGACGGCATTGCCGCCGGGCCGGAGGTGCGCGTCCTGCTCGAGTATGCAGATGCCGCCGGCAAGTCGCACAGTGTCCCGGTCGAGAAGCGCATGGTCGACAAGAAAACGAACAAGCCGCTGCCCCCGTTGCGCTGGCGCTTCACCGGCTCGGCCATCAAGCAGCCCGATCCTGAGAAAAGCGACAAGGTCTACGGCGCCGACATGTCCGGCACGCTCATAACGCTCTTCCCGGTCACCGACGACGTGGTGCTGCAAAGCACGCTGACGATGAAGGACGAGCCGTTGTACCGGCTGGAACGCGTCAAGGGGTTGCCGGCCGAGGGGACCACGGTGCGGCTGGTGATCGAGGCAAAGTGCCGTTGTTGACGATTCGCTCCGGCAACGGCCCATGCGATCGCATGCCGCCAGGCGCGCGTAAAACAAGACGGGGCTTCAACCTTTCCCGAAATTTGCAATTCTCCGCCCGCATGCTATATACCTTTTAGTCCGTTTAGTTGGGCCAGCCCTCAGCGGTGGAGGTTGTGTCCCTTCTTTCATTCCGTCCCTGGAAAGTCGCCCAGATGGGACGGCCATGGTGTTTCCCCGGCAATGTCGACAGGGATTCCCCAATGCTACTGGACCCGGCGTCGAACGCGGACAGGCCCGGTGCCGCGCTCCAGGGTTCGGCTGTGACGAATGCCCAGATCATGCACGGCGTGTGGAATCGGCTGGTGTTGCCGGTGCTGGCGATTCTTCTGGTCTTGTGGAACGGCTGGATTTTTCTTGGCGCATGGATCCGGCTGCCGGGCAACGACTTTGGCCGGATCTTTCACAGCGCCGTCGCCTTCACACAAGACCGCGACATGTATGCCTGGAGCCTCGCCACTCCCGCCAGAATCGAAGAGAATTACGCGCTTGATTTGTACAACATGAACCCGCCGCACCTCCATCTCCCCCTGCTGCCCATGACGCTGCTCGCGGAAGATCATGCCATGGTGGCCTGGTGGGTGCTGAGCGGACTCTGCTTGTTCCTCTGCGTACGCCGCATCCTGAAAGAACTGCACATCGAATTGACGCCCGACAATCGCCGCGCCGGCCTCCTCTTGTTGCTGGCGTTTTCCGGAACGGCGGCGTTCCTGGCGACCGCCCAGCTGTCCTTCGTCTTGCTGATACCGATCACCTGGATGTGGCTGGCGGCACGCCATGGGCAGTGGGGACGCGCCGGCGTCTGGCTGGGTCTGGCGCTCAGCGTCAAGCCGTTCCTCGGAGTCGTGTTCGCCTACCTTGTTTTTCGCCGACATTTCCGGGCGGTGATCACGTGTCTGGCGACGGTTGCGGCCTGCTTCGCGCTCGGCTGGATCGTCTTCGGGCGCGAGAATTTTGCCTCCTGGCAGCACAAGCTCGCGATCTCCGATGGTTGGGCCTGGCTGCCGATGAACGCCTCGCTGATGGCATTCTTGACGCGCACCCTGGCTGAATCCGTCTGGTTCGTGCCGCTAGCCGATTTGTCGCCGGCGGCGCTGTGGCTGACCTGGGCCGTCGGCGGCGGCGTCATGGGGCTTGTCACCTTGCTGCTCACGAGCGACGATGCCGCTCCCGCGGCACTCGATCGTAACCTGATGCTGGCCCTGACGGCTTCGATCCTGCTGTGCCCACTGGGGTGGATCTATTACCTGTGGCTGCTGCTGCCGCCAGCGCTGGCGCTGTGGCAGGCGGGCTGGCCGTTCCAGCAGTCAGCAGTCAGGAGTCAGGAGTCAGTCCGAACCCGCTGCACGCGGCCGTTGTTGTGGATTGTGGCAGTCGCTCTTGTCTGGCCGATCATCGGTACGCGGCTGTTTCAACCAGATGCACAGCATATCCGCGCCGGGCTTTTCGCGCCCGAGACAGGCTTTCATCTTGAGGCCATCGCGACCCTGCTCATCGGCAACATTTACTTCTGGGGTTTGCTGATCTTCTGGGCATGCCTGGCGTGGGAAGCGGCGGCCTATCGCACGGCGCTCGCGCGCGGCCGACTCACCGCACTGGCACCCACGGACTATCGGGTCAGCGTTGTCATGCCGGTCTATTCCGAGACCGACACCGTCCCGAAGATCGCCGGCTACCTGATGCAAGAAGTCGGCGCACGTCTGGAAGAGATCATCATCATCCAGTCGCCGCGCTCGTCGGAGACTTCGCGCAACATTTGCCGGCGGCTGGCTGACGAGCACTCGTGCATTCACCTCTTCATGCAAGAGAATAATCCGGGCCTCGGCAACGCCGTTCGCGAGGGTCTGGCCCGTGTGCGCGGCAATGTCGTGCTCATGATGGATTCCGACGGCGAGATGGAGAACGCCACCGTGCCGCGCCTGCTGGACGAGATGGCTCGCGGCGATTTCGCGCTGGTTGCGGCCGCACGCTGGCTGCCCGGCGGCGGCTTCTCCGGCTACGGCGGGCCAAAGTACTACCTCAACTGGTGCTTCCAGCAGATGTTCCGCTGGCTGTTCTGGACGAAATTGCACGATCTCACCTACGGTTTCAAGCTCATGCGTGCTGAACTGGTCCGCGAACTGGCCTGGGAGGGCACGCTTCACGAAATCGCTTGCGAGACCACCCTGAAGCCGATCCGCCTCGGCCTGCCTGTCTCGGAAGTTCCCAGCAAGTGGACCGCACGCACCCAGGGGGCCAGCAAGAACACGTTCTGGCGCAACTTCCGCTATGTCCGCACGGCGTTCAAGATTCTGCTCGGCAGGATCAGTCTGTCTGAGCCCGAGGCGCTGGCGAGTGATGCGGCGAAACCCATCGCTGATGCATCGGGCTCTGACAGCTTACCGTACCTGGAACCAACGTATCCTTCCCCGACTCCCGTCCGGGAATGCTGTCAATCGTCACGCTAACAGCCCGAAGGAGAATGCTTCACCATGGACAACAAAGTGCTACTCACCGGCGGGGCCGGCTACATCGGCACGCTGCTCGCGCCCATGTTGCTCGAGCAAGGCTACCACGTCACCATTGTCGACAACTTTCTTTATGGTGCTCAGCCGGTTCTCGGCTTCTCGATGCACCCGAATCTGACGCTCATCAAGGGGGATGTGCGTGACGAGGTCATGATGGGCAAGCTGGTGCCGAAGCATGACTGGGTACTACATCTGGCGGCCATCGTCGGCTACCCGGCCTGTGCCGCCGACCCGTTCCGCGCCAGCACGACCAACGTGGATGGCACCCGCAACATCTTGCAGGCCATGAGCGCCAGCCAGCGCTTCATCTTCGCCTCCACCGGCTCAACCTACGGCAAGGTCAACGGCATTGCTACCGAGGAGACACCCATTGAGCCGTTGACGCTCTACGGCAAAAACAAGCGCGACTGCGAGTCGATCATCCGCGACAGCAAGATCCCGCACGTCATCCTGCGCTTTGCCACCGTGTTTGGCAGCTCGCCAAGGCTGCGGCTCGATCTCTTGATCAACGACTTCATCTACCAGGCGATCCACAACAAGCAGATCGTGCTGTTCGAGGGACACTTCCGCCGCACGTTTCTGCACTCCAGCGATGCGGCCGGTGTGTATCCGTTCGCCATGCAGAACTTCGAGAAGATGAACCGCCACGTCTACAACGTCGGCGACGAGGCCATGAACTTCACCAAGAAGCAGGTGGCCCAGCAGATCAAGAAGTACATCAACTACTATCTCCATGAGGCCGACGTTGGCACCGACCCCGACCAGCGTGACTACGAGGTCGATTACTCGAAGCTCCGTAACGCCGGCTTCCGCGCCAAGGTCACGCTCGACGAGGGCATCCGCGAGCTGATCAAGGTGCTGTCGGTGCTGACCGTGCAGCACCCGTTACGGAATGCATGAGTTTATATTTCGCGTTCGCGGCATCCTGTTGACGACCGGATCGTGCGAGCGCGAAACGTAAACGAGGAGAGACATCCATGAGCATCGTTCTTGTCACCGGCGGCAGCGGCTTTTACGGCAGGGCCATCGTCGAGGCGATTCGGCGGCGTGGGCATGAGGTCATCGCTCCTGGCCGCCCCAGGTTCGACCTGATGGACCGTGCTTCGGTAGATCGCGCCATCGCCACCATCAAGCCGGAGATCGTGGTGCACTCGGCCGCCTACTACGGTGGGCTGGGCATCTGCGTCAACGAGCCGGAGAACGTCTACTATCGCAACATCCTGATGACGATTAACATGGTCGACTCGGCCGCCCGTGGCGGGGTCAAGCGCTTCCTGGCCATCGGCTCCGCTTGCTCCTACCCCGGCAACATTGCCGGCGACATGAAGGAGGACGACCTCTGGTCCGGTCCGCTGCATCCGTCCGTCGAGGCCTACGGCTTCACCAAGAAGGTCCAGCAGGTTGGCCTCAATGCCTACAAGAAGAAGTTCGGCATGACCGGACAGTTTCCGCTCATCACCAACCTTTATGGCGAGCATGACGTGTTTGGCGAGTACCGCTCGCACGTGGTGGCCGCCCTCATCAAGAAGTTCGCCGACGCCGTCGAGCGCAAGGCGAAGGAGGTTGTGTGCTGGGGGACCGGAGCGCCGGTGCGCGAGTTCATCTATGTCGGTGACGCCGCCGAAGCGGTGGCACGATTGCTCGAGACCGATCACACCGAGCCGCTCAATGTCGGCACCGGCGTGGGCACGTCCATCAAGGAACTGTCCGAGCTGGTTGCCCGCTTCACCGGCTGCACGGGCAAGATCGTCTGGGACACGACCAAGCCGGACGGCGTGATGCGGAAGGTGCTGGACGTGTCGCGGATGAAGCAGGTGCTGAACTGGATGCCGCCGACTTCGCTGGAAGCCGGCCTGGAGAAGACCATCCGCTGGTACCTGGCCAACAAGGAGACCGCCGATGCCCGGGCGTGATTCTAGCGGGGAGCCGAAAGCGGCCGGGCGTGATCGGCGCAACGTCGCATTGGTCACGACCACGATCAACGTGCCGCGCTGCCTGACCAATTACCTCGAGAATGCCCAGCGCTACGGACATCTCGACCAGGTATCGGTCGTCGTGATCGGCGATCGCAAGACTCCGGCGGAGACGCCGCAGTACCTGCAAGGCCTGCAACGGCAGTTCGGCGTGTCCACGCAGTACCTGGATGTGCCGGCGCAGCAGAAGTTCCTGCGCCGCTGGCCGGCGCTGGATATCACGCTGCGCTACAACTGCATCCAGCGCCGCAACGTCGGCTACCTGCAGGCGGCCATCGACGGCGCCGACGTCATCGTCGCCGTCGATGACGACAACTTCGTGACCGAGGAAGATTACGTCGGCGCCCACCTGCGCGTGGGGCGAACGGTCGAGGTTCCGGTCGTCGAGCATCCCTCCGGCTGGTGGAACATCTGCCAGCGCCTGACGTGCGATCCGCCACGGCATTTCTATCACCGCGGTTATCCCAAGTCGCGGCAGACCTTCAAGCAGAACGGCCAGCTCGTCAAGACCGCGACAGTGCGGCCCGCTGTCAATGCCGGCCTGTGGCTCAAGAATCCGGACGTTGATGCGACCACCAACATCGAAGAGCCGATCAACGTCGTCGGCATGGAACCGATCGCTGGCAATCGCGCCTGTGCCCTGGCGCCGGGGACCTGGTGCCCCTTCAATAGCCAGAATACGGCCTTCAACGTGGCGACGCTGCCGGCCATGTACCTGGTCGTCATGCTCGACACGATTCGCGGCTACCGCATTGGCCGGCTCGACGATATCTGGATGAGCTATTTCCTGCGCGTCATCGCCGACCAGCTGGGCGACGCGGTACTCTACGGCCCGCCGCTGGTCGTGCAGGACCGTAACCCGCACAACTTCGTCCGCGACCTGTCCGAGGAATTGCCGGGCTATATCCTCACCGAGCGCCTGGTGGAGTATCTGCGCGACTTCAAGACAGGCGAGCGAAGCTATCTTGCAGCCTACCTCGATCTCATCTATCACCTGCGCGACAGGGCCGAGGACGACGCGGCCCTGGAGACGCCGGAACGCGAGTACTTCCGGCAGATGACGCTGGGCATGGCGGCATGGCACGCCGCGGCGGCGGACGTGCTGCGCTGAGAAGCCACTCGTTCTACCAAACGCCACGTAGGCGACGCTGGTGCCGGATCAATCTGTCCCGCAACTCACTCAAAACGTCGCATCAAGAATGGTTCGACCGGCAGAGTGGGCCGTTCGCCGGTTGCCAGCTGCGCGACTACTTCGCCGGTCAGCGGTGAGGCGACGATGCCGGTGCGGAAGCCGCCGGCGGCGTTGAGATAACCGGTCAGCCCACTCGCGGGACCGAGGACCGGCAACTCGTCCGGCGTTCCGGGGCGCAGGCCAGCCCAGCAACGTTTCACCATTACCTGCGCGAGCAATGGCACGGCACGCATGGCGCCGCGGCACAGGGACTGGATCGCTGCCGGCGTCACGGACGTGTCGAACCCAGCGCGTTCCGTCGTGCTGCCGATCAAGACTTCGCCATGTTCCTTCTGCGACAGGTAGCACGCCGATGTGCTCAGGCAGGAGTGCAGCAGCGGCGGCAAAGTTTCGGTGAGCACGATCTGGCCGCGCACGGGAAACACGGGCAGGTCCAGCCCGATCGTGGCCGCCAGCGTCCCCGCCCAGGCACCGGCGGCGTTGATGACCGTTCCGCATGATATCGTTTCGTCGCCGACTGCGACACCGGTCACGCGCCCGCCCTCGCGCCGCAGTCCGGTCACCCGGGCATCCGGCCGAGAATGCACGCCGTTTCGCATGGCCGCGCGCTTGAAGGCTTCGGCCAGCAGCATGGGATTCACTTGATGCTCGCCCGACAGCAAGGCGGCGCCTTTGAGGTCCGGACTCAACGCTGGTTCCAGACGCCGCACTTCGTCCGCGGAGAGGACATCGATCCTGGTGCTGGGCGGCAAGGAACCGGCGAGGCCGCGCACGAATTCTGACTCGCGCTCCTCGAACATCAGAAACAGCAGCCCGTGGCCTGGCGAAAATTCGATGTCGAGCCCGGAGATGTCCTGGAGTTCGACGGCCAGTTGCGGGAAGCGCGCGTTGCTGGCGGCGAGAAAGTCTCGAAAGACGGCGGGCAATGACGCGGGCCCGGCGGAGGCTTCGCCCGTCTGCGCCGCGTGATAGATGACGCCGCATCCCAGGCCGATGGCCTCGCCGATCGGCCACAGGCCGCCCGCCGACGCCGACGTCGCACGGCCCGGCAATGCCTCGTCGAGCAGAAGCACGCGAACCGATCTCTTTGATAGCTCGAACGCCACCGCGCTACCGATCACTCCGGCGCCCACCACGATGACGTCCGGTACCTGGCTCACGACGTCGCTCCCATACGTGCGCTCAGCGCGCTAGCCTCGGCGAGTGTCCCCAGTCCCACCGGCACGATCGGCGGTCGGACGCTGGGAGGCCCGATGCGCTCGATGGGCTTGCCAGCGCGAGCGGCCAGAAAGCGGCACAGCGCCGGGCCGCACATCATCCCCTGGCAAGGCCCCATGCCGGCGCGGGTCATCGTCTTGAGCGTGCGATACTCGACGCCGCCGGCGTCGATGGCCGTCTCCACTTCGGCCCGCGTCACTTCCTCACAGCGGCAGACCACTGTCTCCGGAGCGGCCAGATCGGTCAGCGCCGGCCGAAGGCGGTACAACCAGTCCAGCGCCGCCCGGAAGCGCCGTAGCCGGGCAAGCCGTCGCGCGATGGACTGGCGCCGCGCGCGAAACTCGGCGTCCGCGAGGGCGTCTAGCCGCCGTGCGACGGCTAGGCCTGCCAGCGTACCTTCGAGCTGCGCGACCAGCGCCCCGGCAACGCCTGCGCCGTCGCCCGCCGACCAGACGTTGGTCTGGCTCGTTTGCTGGTTCTCATCCGTTGCCGGCCGCCAGCCTCCTTGTGCATCGTCAAAGTGTAATCGGCATCCCGCAAGCTGCGCTAGCTGCACGCGCGGCACAAAACCATAGCCGACGCAGATGGCATCCACGGAGATGCTCTTGGACCTGGCGCGATCCGGGCTGCCGTCCGCGTTGCACGGAGCGAAGACGGCCTCTTGAACCTGCTCGTCGCCACGTGCCTCGACCAGAACTTGCCCGCGGTGGATGGGAATGCCGGCTCTCTTGAGCCGGGCGAGATAGCCGATCCCTTCCTTGAGCAAGCCGGGACAGGCGAGCAGACCCGGCAACACGCGCCACGACTCCCGACGACGGGCCATCTCGATGATGCCGACAACCCTGGTGCCGGCGTGGTGCAGCGTCTGGGCCACGACGAGCAAGAAGGGGCCGGTGCCCGCCAGCAACACGCGCTTGCCGGGGCTGACGTTCATCGACTTGACGAGGATTTGCGCGGCCCCCGGCGTCATCACTCCCGGCAGCGTCCAGCCAGGAAACGGTGGAACATACTCGTGCGCGCCGGGCGTCAGGATGATGTTATCCGCCCTGAGCAGCGCGGACTGACCATCGTGCAGCAGCGCCAGTTGCCCTGGAGGAAACAGACCCCAGACAGTCGTTCCCAGCCGTGACTCGATCTTCGAGCCTGCCGCTTGAAAACGACGAAACAACTCGGCTTTCTGGGGATCCGGCGCTTCGTCCGTGGCCGCGGCTGGCTGCCGAAAGATTTGCCCGCCAATTCGTGGATTCTCATCGATGAGCAGCGTGGGAATCCCGGCTTCTGCGGTGGTGCTGGCTGCGGACAGGCCCGCCGGCCCTGCGCCCACGATCACCAGCGGACAATGTGTCATACCCCGTGATCCCACGTACCGGCACCGCGCTGGACTTGCACGCGCATGCCTTCCTGTACTTCAACCTGGCAGGCGCGCATGCCGGGCCGGCCGTTGATGCACACCTGGCACTCCTGGCAAACGCCCATGCCGCAGAATAGCCCGCGTGGCGCGCCGCGTCGGCCGGTCCAGCGCAACGTCTGCTTTCCGGCCAGCAATAGCGCTGCCGCCACTGTCTGGCCGGCATGGGCCGTCAACCGCATGCCATCAAGATAGAAGCAAACATCTTTTTGTAACATCGGCTTGAGGTTATCGTCCATCGATTAAAAGACGATTAGCCCTTAATGAAAGGACGCTCCCAACTTCGGTGAATCCCAGCTAATTCTCCCACTACGACCGCCAGCGCCATCCATTCCTGATTATTCCGCGTGCCTGGTTCCACGCCCGCGCAAGAACTAGCGAGGCTTCGCCTCAGACCGACGAGGCGTGCCCCGATGCAGGTCAATATAAAAGGCTCCGGTCGAGCCTATGATGGGTCTGCCGAAGCAGGCCCGTTTTACCGCATGGCGGTGATGGTCCCGAAGGAACCGATGTCGACCGGAGCCAATCATGAGTGTACCACGGACGGTGGC
>Ga0194132_10003826_pt1 | contig 26241 bp, 23 predicted proteins | sample TA2KigOf80mmetaG_FD_148612 | JGI IMG/M metagenome (GOLD analysis project Ga0194132, IMG submission 148612) | Freshwater microbial communities from Lake Tanganyika, Tanzania - TA2015054 Kigoma Offshore 80m | ecosystem: Environmental > Aquatic > Freshwater > Lake | place: Tanzania: Lake... | reverse complement strand
GGCTTTTTAAGAGGCTGGTCCGATATGTTTTTTCTTAAATTGCAAAGATTTATAGAGGACCAAAGTTATAAGATTTGATAAGTTTTCTTTAAAGTTTCATTTGATAATTCACCTCATTGTCAAACGGCCGATAAACTGCGCGCCTTAAACCAACTTCATGGCCGTTTGAACCTCTTAAAAAGCCCATTCAAAGGGAATTCACCTCATTGTCAAACGGCCGATAAACTGCGCGCCCTAAACCAACTTCATGGCCGTTTGAACCTCTTAAAAAGCCCATTCAAAGGGTGCGGGTATTATCGTTTAAGGGGAGTCAACTAATTTCTCATCCCATTTTTCCTCAAAGAACGATTCTTTGGTTCCATTGAATAAAAGCTGCCCTTCGCTTAAGGCTAAAACCCAGTCGCATTGTTCTTTCACAAAATTCAAATCATGGGTTGAGATCAAAATATCCATCGAATTAAGTGCTCTAGCCTTCGTTAGGGCATTCCAAAAAGCTCTAGAGGCTTTCAAATCGAGGTGGTTCGTGGGTTCGTCTAGAACAATTATTTTTGAATGCTGTAGTATAGCCCTCGCAAGAAAGACACGTTGCCGTTCTCCGGAACTTATTTCCCCTAAACGTTTTTGTAGAAGCGGCGTTAACTCCATAGCGCTTACGATATAAGGAATAGATGCAGCATCGAAGACCGGAAGTTTTCCAAAAAGCCCCGCTCGCCCCAACTGCGAAAAAGATAAAACATGCCGCACTTTTAGGTTCCCCGGGAAAACGGTTTCTTGGGGAACAATAGCGACTAGTTCTGACAGCTCTCTTGATGAGAACGAGTTAATGGGTTTATCGAAACATTTTAATTGCCCTTGCAGAACGACTCTCTCTCCAATTAATCCGTGAATGAGAGTGGATTTTCCTGAGCCATTGAGACCAACTAGAGCAGTGATAGCGAAATGAGGAATCTGAAAGCTAAACGCTTGACGACTTAAAGGGCGAACACCAGGGTATCCAAGAATCAATTCGTTTCCTTCGAAGAAAAATTTCGGCTTTATCGTTTCCATAATAAATAGAGAAAGAGAGGGCCTCCTAATAAAGTGGTCACCATTCCGATGGGAAACTCCAATGGTGGTAAAATAGAACGGGAGATAGTATCAGAAACAGCCAAAAAAAGAGCACCAAAAACAAATGAAATCAACAGAAGAACTCTAGAAGATCGCGGAGCAAATACCAATCTAACACAATGAGGAACTACTAAACCAATAAAGCCAATCGAACCCGTCAGGCAGGTGACGGAAGTTAAGAGCAGTGAAGTTAATACTAGGTAAAAGCCTCGAACATGATTCGGATTAAATCCTAAAGTTCTGGCTACGGTGTCGCCTAGACTTAGGCCATCGAGGTATCTTCCAAAAATTACAATAATGATACCGATGGGCGCTGTGATAGCGATTAAAGCAAAGGATTCTTTAAGTTCGATCCACGGGATATTTCCAAATAGCCATCTCATCGAACCTGAGCCGAGAGTGTGATTTTGAAGTGATATCAAAATGAAAAGGGCTGAAGAAAAGAGAAAGTTAATTCCCACTCCAAATAGAACTACCCGTTCCATATTTTGTAACTTGTGGAAATAGAAACAAAAAAGAAGAAGCAAAATTACAATAAGTGCAAAGCCTAGACCTATTCCCATGGCTTTTATGGAATTAGAGGGCCATCCCAGAAATATTTCTGCTACGACTAATCCCAACGTTACACTGCTGGAAACTCCAAGGATGTAGGGATCGGCTAGGGAGTTGTTAAAAAGAATTTGGTAGGTTCCCCCGACCATAGCCAGGGCTCCCCCAACTGTAAGAACCAACAAAAGCCTAGGAATTTTTAGTAACCAAAAAATTCGATGGTCAGCGCTGTTTGTCATCGATTCTGCGGTAAACGTATCGAAGGAAATGGCTTGCGCCCCACCAAAGAGAAGAAGTCCTAAGCAGATAAAAAGAACTGTTAAAAGTAGGCCTCCCCCAAAGAGTCTTTTCATAGCGCATCTTTCAAAATGGCGGAAATGTGTTCTAGAGGGGTAAACGTAGGTCTGGCGAAATAGTCAGGAGATAATGCGACTAAATTGACCTTTTGGTTTGGCCACCACTTCTGCGCTAAGCGTTGCAATTCATCAAGATTTTCTTTTTGATTTGTAAGAAGGAATAAAATATCAGGAGGATTTTTTACAAACCATTCCAGCGAGACTTGTGGATAGGCGGCTTGCAGATTTGAGTTTAAAAGATTTTGACCACCATATTTACTGATTAAATCAGAAAGGAAAGTTGAGTTCCCAAAGAGCGTCAGAGGACTGATCCAAGCCACTATCAGGAATCGAAAGTTTTTGGAGAAGATTTTGGTGTTTGATTGTAATTGTTTCGTTTTTTCTTCCAAAATCGTTAAATGTTGAGCGTGGAAAATTTCCTGCAGCAAGGTCTTTGATGAGGTGAAAAGTTCTTCAACGGACCTAAGATGAATAGAAATTGAAGCGAGTTTCACTTTATTAAGTTGAGTAACTAATGTGTGAGGGGTCGATTCTGAATCAACTAAAACATAATCGGGTGAGAACCGTACGATCTTTTCGAGACTTGGATAAAATAGGCTCCCGATAGTTGGGAGTGATTTGGCCTCTTTCGGATAATCACTGAACTCACTGGTGGCTACTAAGGTTTTGCCATATCCCAATTGAAAAATAAGTTCTGTCAGGGTTGGGCTGGTGGTTATAATTTTGGGGACCTTTTGGGACGCTTCGAGTGGAGATGCTCCGATAATTATCGAACAAAGAACTAAAAGTTTTGTGAAAGACAATAGAAACACCTGGACATCCTCGCATGAAGCTTAAGCAGTCACCAGCCCCACAAATTAGTATCATTATTTCAAGTGTTTATGGTGGCGCCTAAGAATTAGTCAATCTTAATCGACGAAAAATCCGATAAGTTAGTAAGAATTTAGCAGAAATGTTAAAATGAGAAGTGTGGAGTGGAAGTCTGCAACTTAGGATAAGCAGCTTAGACTTCAACTAGTTATCACAACTTTAGCGGTGCGCTTTACGGACATAACTTTCTCTTAATGCTTTGGAGGAATTATGGAGCGACTTAAGCCAGCCACTTTTGCAGATTTGAGGGATTATTTTACCCTCGAGATAAGATCTTTAATTGAGAAACACCAGATCTCAGCTAAAGAAACCTCAATTTTTTATCTTGCCTCGTTACTTTCCAAAAATATTGAAACCGAACAATTTTTTAAAATGGGGGCCGATGGTAAACCCTCCGATACTCTACTAACCGAACTCTATCTCCAGTATCTTCAAGCCAAGGACGAAGAGAAAAGAATTGTTTTGCAGAGATTAGGCGATTTGTGCCTCATGGTAAGTGGGTATTTTTCTGAAAGTATTCGAAAAAAAGTGGTTGATATTGGTTTTTATTTCGGAATGGGCGGCTCTGCTTATTACAACCTTTCTACGATGGTTAAAGAAAAGGAGCCCAAGGAAACGTTTGATGAATTGTCCAGCAAGTTTCAATCCTTTTCAAATGTTTTAGGGGAGATGAGCGAAAGAAGTGGGGTTCAATCAAATAAAGATGTTTTAAGACTTTACGAGCGTTGGATCGCCACGGGCAGTGACCGTTTGAAGACTCTTTTAAACGAAAAAGGAATTTCAGCACCGTTTAAAGTGAACTTAAAAGTTTCTCAGTAAAGAGGTTGTAATGTTTGCTGTTAAGCAAATCGACAGAGCCATTAAACATCTCTACAACCTTAATTCTCTTCATTGTGCTGAGGAGTTTTTAATTCAATCCGTTCCCAATTTAGTGCCTCCAAAAGCCGCCTCGAAAGACTTAAAAGGGGCGCTCTATATTTCGCCTTCCCCGCCAAATCATAAATTAGAAGAGCCTTCAGTGGATTTAGGCATCTATTTAAGTGAGGATATAAGGGAGCTTCTTAAAAATTTTACTCGTTGGTCTTCCCCTTGGACCCATCAACAAGTTCAGGCTTTTAGCATTGCCGGAGAAGAGATTAGTCATTTTCATTATTTTGTTTTTAATTTGAGTCGTGAGCGACCCATCAGCGAATTTGAAATCGAGCTGCAGGGGGAAATCGATAAATTTTTACTGCTATTTTTTAGTGAATTTCACTCTCAGTTGCCCAAAAAAGAAAAGTTTGAAAAGTTGTTTGAACAGCTTTTTTTTAATTTTAGTCTTGTTTCGAGTTTAACGCCAACCGAGAAACAACGATATTTAGATGCAACGATCTATGCTCGTCGATTTGTTCAAAACATTCGCAAGGACTTAGTGGACGAGGGATCTATCGAAAGAGCGATCACCAGTGCCAGGCAGTTTTATCAAAAAGAACTTGCTGACAAAGTAGGAGCTCCTTAGAAATCGGTACTTCCTCCTCTTTCTTAGCTTTAATTAAACGCTGTCGCGTCTAGCGATTGAATTTGGTTAATCAGGTTTAATTTTTTCGATGAGTCGGGTGGTCGAAAATCCCTCAAGGTGAGAGACGCAAACAACGCTGCCCCCTCCGGCCTCGACGACGCTCTTTTCGGGAAGTTTATCCGCTGTGTAATCGCCCCCTTTGACATGAATCGAGGGACCGATGGTTTTTAGTAAGCGTTCCGGTGTGCTTTCATCAAAAATGGTCACATAGTCTACTGACTCGAGGCCCGCTAATTGTAGCGCTCGATCAGATTCCGGATTGATAGGGCGATTGGGCCCTTTTAGTAACTTAACCGTGCGATCTGAGTTGATGCCGACAATTAAAACATCCCCCATTTCTCTGGCTTGTAAAAGATATTGGATATGGCCAAGATGCAAAATATCGAAACATCCATTGGTCGTAACGATCTTTTTCCCTTGAGCCTTGAGTGACTCACTCAGTTCTTGGATTCTAGTTGAAGGAACAATTTTGGTTTTGGGCTTTCTAGGGTTCATTTACTGCGCATCGTATACATTAGTCCCTGATAAAACATCAAGGATGTTTCTTCCGTTTTTCTGAATAACCAAAATGGCCGATGGGATAATTGGCGCCGAAAATAAAAACGTCCAAAAAATTCTCATTGCTTTTCTCATCGTGTAGTTTTCCTCTTCTTTGTCACCATAGGAAACTCCGATGGACCAGACCCACATTCCAAAAGTTCGTTTGGCTATGAGAAAAGAAACTCCGAGGTAACCGAACCATGCGGCGGCAAACTCTAAAACCGCTATCCTTTGAAATTTGGGCTGCCCAAAATCTGTGAGTACATCGATAGAAAAGCCGGTAGTGAAATCACTCATAAGGTTGGACGTGAGAACAATTATTCCTGTCCAAATGAGAAGTACAAAAACGTGATCGATAATTCCGGCCAAAAGTCTAGTAAAGATAGAAGGGCGGGGAAGCGGGGGCGGCTGAGGCATTGTTTGTTGATCCGAGGCTGAATCGACTTGGATCGCTCATTAGGTTGGACGTGAGAACAATTATTCCTGTCCAAATGAGAAGCACAAAAACGTGATCGATAATTCCGGCCAAAAGTCTAGTAAAGATAGAGGGGCGGGGAAGCGGGGGCGGCTGAGGCATTGTTTGTTGATCCGAGGCTGAATTGACTTGGAGTTGGACAGCTTTCTCTTCGGGTTCGAAAGCAGGTTCAGATTGTAGCGTCGCGGGTGGGGCCATCAGTTCAGCCAATCTATTCTCCGCCATTTTATTATCAAGTTTTAGAGGCGGAGGGGCGGTTTTCTTGGGGGTTATGGGTGCTTCTTTGTTAAAAGATAGTGTCTCTGGGGTTTGAGGGGCACTTATTGTTTCAATAATATTATTTGAACTCTCTTTTTGGTGAATCTCATCGCGTTCCGGTGATTTGAACTTTGGAGTGTAGTTTTTCGGGCTTTCTAGTCCTAGCCCATCAGTTAAAGGAATAAAAGCTCTCCGGTAGGCTGTTCCTTGTTCGATGAGCTCGTTGCTTAAGAAATCCTGAAGTTCGGTGAGATCATTAAATGGGGGCGGGTTGGCTTGGACAGGCTGAGCTGTTTTTTTTCTCTTTGTGTTAGACTGAATTTGATTTTCCAATGAAACCTCCCTAGCTTTTTTAAAAACCCGAGACCCAAATGTAGTCTAGCTTGGTTCCAAAGTGACATCAAGCCTTCGACATATTTCCTGGACTTCTTTAAGTTGGGAACGCCAATCGGTGTTTTCAACGCTAAACACGAATTTCTGGTCGGGGGTAAGAGAATACCGCTGTGGGTTAGACTGGATTAGGGCTACCAATCTTTCCGGGCTGGCCGGAGTTGTGGACGCAAATTGCAACGAAGTACGTTTTGGCCCGCAGCTCATTCTTAAGACATGGAGCTGTTTTAAATAAAGTTTAATGATCATAAGCCCGATGAGATTCACTACCTCTTCCGGCAGAGGGCCTAAACGATCGCGGATTTCGGTCTCGATATAAGAGATTGCTTCTTCGGATTTAGCGCTCGAGAGTTTTCTGTATAAAGATACTCTTTCCCCAACATCGGGTAGGTAATTGTTTGGAAAGAAGGCTGAAACTTTTAGAGTTATTTCTGGCTCGACCTCATTTTTCTTTTCCTGTCCTCTTAGAGCCCGAATACTTTCTTCCAATAATTCAAAATAGAGATCGACACCAATAGCGTTGATATGACCGGATTGATCTTTACCAAGTAAATCCCCAGCTCCTCGAATTTCTAAATCATGGCTGGCAATGTTAAAACCACTGCCAAGATCAGAATATCTCTGAATCACCTGAAGTCTCTCTTTGGCATCTTTGGTTAAATTGCTTTCAGGGGGGGCCAGCAAATAACAATAGGCACGTTGTGTGGAGCGACCCACTCGACCGCGAAGCTGATAAAGTTGAGCCAATCCGAAATAGTTAGCTTTATCGATGATAATCGTATTGGAGCGGGGAATGTCTAAGCCCGATTCAATAATCGCCGTGGTTAATAAAACCTGGAATTCTCCACGATAGAAACCCAACATTTTAGATTCTAATTGGTCTGCATCCATTTGACCGTGAACCACAGCAATTTTAATTTTGGGAAAAAGGGCCACAAGTTTTTTGTGAATTTCAAAAATTGATTCGATCCGGTTGTGGACAAAAAAGATTTGCCCGTCTCGTAGAAGCTCATTTTGAATGGCCTCGATAATGACTTCATCGGAGTCTCGGCAAACAAAGGTTCTCACACTTAGGCGATCGGGTGGTGGAGTTGAGATCACCGAGATCTCTTTAATTCCGGTCATTGCCATGTTGAGCGTTCGTGGGATGGGAGTAGCCGTCATTGAAAGAACGTGAATTGAACTGCTCATTTGTTTCAAGCGTTCCTTATGAACAACACCAAAGCGGTGCTCTTCATCAATGATTAAAAGGCTTAAATCCTTAAACTGAATATCTGGAGAAATGAGTCGATGAGTTCCAATGAGGATATCAATTTTGCCTTCCTTAAGTTCGTTAAGAATCTTTTTGGTTTCCGCAGCGGTCCTAAATCTCGAGATCATCTCGATTCGAGTTGGTGTGTTTTTAAAGCGTGATTTGAAACTTTCAAAATGTTGGAAAGCTAAAACGGTAGTGGGAACCAAAACAGCGACCTGTTTTCCATCCAGAACGGCACGAAAGGCGGCTCTCATCGCGACTTCAGTTTTCCCGTACCCAACATCTCCGCAAACCAAACGATCCATCGGGTGCTTTTGCCCCAAATCGAGCATGACATCCTCAATGGCCCTTAATTGATCGGGAGTTTCATCAAATGGAAATTCCATCTCAAATTGAAGATAGTCGGGCCCTATGGGTGAAAAAGCAGGAGCCGAAAGTAGTTTTCGTTTTGCCTGAATCTCAAGAAATTGAGCGGCAAGATCCGCAATCGCTTTTTCAGCTTTCTTTTTGGTCTTCGCCCAGGCCTCTCCACCCAGCTTATCCAGTGCAACCTGAGCCCCTTCGCCTCCGACATATTTTTGTAAAATGTTAAGGCGGTAAACGGGAATATAGAGTTTGTCACCGTCACGGTATTCAATAAGCACATAATCATTGGGAACCCCAACAAAATCCATCGACTTCAATCCCAAATATCTTCCCACACCAAAATCTTTGTGAACCACGTAATCATTGATCCTAAGATCTCTAAAGGCCGAGATAAGCTTACTTTGTTCAGCCTGGGACATTTTATTTTTCGATTGAGAACTACGCTTTTTGATCCCAAAGATTTCTTCTTCACTTAAAATAAGGGTTTTTATTGAGGGGTAAATTCGACTTTGTCGAAGAAATCCTTGCCAAACATGAAGCTTGTTAAAGTCGCAATTTGGCATCTCTCTCCAAGGAGAATCACTCTCTGAGTGCAACTGGATGGAAAAACCGTAGGGCCGAAAGAGCATGTTGATTCTATCGGCGTGTACTTGAGTGTGGGAGACGATATGGATTCTAAACCCTTCATCGATCCAATTTCGAAATCTTTTTGCAAAAGCATCGAGTGATGGGTGGTTGGTGTTTGTTTGGTGGGCCGCATTGCGTTCTTGATTGAGTGAGACCTCTTGGCTTTGGAGTCTTAATGCTGTTTCAGATTCCTTGGTTTGGAATGGCTCAAAGAAGTAGTCTGAGTGAGATGAAATTGTTTTAGAAAACTCTTCGTCTGTTAAGAACAAAGATTCGACCTTGCTGATGGGGTGGAGGTTTTTCTCAAATAAATTGTAGTTTTTGGAAAGCTTGGGTAACTCTTCCTCTCTGGTAATTTGGAGTAAACTCTCTTTTCCGCCCCATACAAAGCACGTATTTTGGGGAAAGTAGTCCAAAATTGAACTGGAACCTTGAGACAGAAGAGGAAAAAGAAACATGTTTTCTTGAGCGAGTATTCCAGATTTTAGATTTTCCAGAATGTCATCTCGCTTGAATTTGGGGACTCCCATGGAGTCTAAACGGTCTTTAATCAACGGGACAACCTGAGTTAAGGTGTCCCCGTGGGGGACTAAAGAGAGACTGACGGGAACCACATAGGCCTTTTCTATTTTTCCAAGGGAACGTTGTGAGGCAGCATCGAAAAAGCGTAATTCTTCTATAAGGTCACCAAAAAACTCAATTCGAAAAGGATGTGAATAAAGAGGCGAGAAGATATCAATAATTCCCCCTCGAATAGAAAAAGTTCCAGGGTCAAAAGCGGTCGGTTGTCTTTGATAGCCCGCTTCGATTAAGTTGAGTACCAAAGCTTCTCGATCGACCTCTTGATTAGGTTCAAAAATTAAAGTAGCGCCCAAAAACTTCTCCGCGGGCAGACACTTCTGTAAAAGAGCCCTCACCGTTGTGACAAATACTCTTTTTTGGGGGTCGTTTAAGGCATGAAAAAGGGCGATGTTTCGCTCAGCAAGAACTTCCAAATTGGGTAATAAACTTCGATGAAAATCAAATTCTAGAGGTGGGATAAAATGGATTCGATCAGCAACTTCTTTACCCCCGAAAAAACTAAAGTGATCGATAGCATCTCTTGCAGCGGCACTCGATGAGAACACTACGAAAACAGGCTCTACCGCGGATTCATGACGTTTTAATATAACAAGACCCTGCGCTATGGAATCAAGACCTATAAATTGCGAGCCCAGGGGAGGGGCTTTGCCAGACTGAGTAAGCCAATTTTCTAATTGAAAATCGGAAGGAGAGATGTCACTAAAACCTACCATTCTTCTTTTAATTCTCGACTCATTAGAGATTCTAAGGCCTGTTTAGGCGTTTTTCCTTCATATAAAATACCGTAAACCTGCTCAGTGATCGGAAGTTCAATCCCTGCTCTTTTAGCGAGTTCAAAAGCCGATTTTGCTGTGTAGACCCCTTCGGCAACTCCGCCTAGTTCCTTTTGGATGGTGTCGAGTTTCTTTCCTTCTCCAAGTAGAGCGCCGACTTTTCGGTTTCGACTTAAAGGGCCCGTGCAAGTAAGAATCAGATCTCCAGTTCCGGCTAATCCCAAGAATGTAAATGGGTCGGCATGAAAGGTCTTGGCGATTCTCATGATTTCAGCAATGCCCCGATTGATTAGAGCAGCCTGAGCATTGAAACCTAAGTTGAGTCCTGAAACGATTCCCGCAGCTATGGCCACGACATTTTTTAAGGAACCGGCAAACTCCACCCCTGTGACATCCCGAGAAGTATAGCTTCGAAAGTAAGGAGTTGCCGAAGCCATTTGTATTTCCGTGGCCATTTCAAGAGTTGAGCTTGCTAAAGTCACGGCGGTCGGAAGTTTCTTGGCCACTTCAAGAGCGAAGCTAGGGCCCGACAAAATTGAATAACTTGCTTGGGGAGCTATTTCTCCGAAAATTTCACTCACTCGAAGAAGGGATCCGATTTCAATTCCTTTTGACGTATTAATAATCCATTTTTTATCTAGAAGAGAAGACAGAGGTTTAAAAACAGTTCGAATCTGTTGAGTAGGGATCGCACAAATGACCCAATCCGCCTCTTTGACGGTTTGGTGAATATCTGAGGAGCTTTTAAGGTTCGGATTTAGCGAGATGCCTTTTAAGTATTTTGGGTTTTCATGCTTCTTTTGAATGGCTTGGACCGTTTCCGTGTCTCGTCCCCATAGGGTCACTTGATGCCCGGCATCCGCAAAGACGTTGCCCAAACCTGTTCCCCAGCTTCCGGAGCCAATGACTGCAATCCTTTTTAAAGTTTTCATTGCGAAGTATCATAACGCTAAAAAGTAAAAAAATCGTCTTTAAAAGCCCACTTAATGAGCTTATGATTCCGCAATGTTTGACTCATTGCATAGCTGGTTAAGCTATTTCTTAAGGTGGGGCCATCTGATTGCTGGGATTTCCTGGATCGGGAGCTCCTTTTATTTCATTTGGCTAGATAAGGCGCTCACTCTTCCAGATAAACCGAAAGACGGCGTTGAGGGTGAAGTATGGATGGTTCATAGCGGAGGCTTTTACCAAGTTGAACGACGAAAAATTGGCCCGGGTCAGATGCCGCAAACCCTTCACTGGTTTAAGTGGGAAGCTGCTTTCACTTGGATTACAGGTGTTTTGCTTATGGCGGTGGTTTATTACGCTGGAGGTGGTGCACTTTTGTTTGATGCTACAAGTTCTTCTGCGAACGTAGGTTATGCCATATTAGTTTCTCTCCTGTTGTTGCCGGTATCATGGTTGGCTTACGACGGTCTTTGGAATTCGTCTCTTGGAAAGAAAACCGAGATAGCCACTGGGATCTCCTTTATCCTAATGGTTGGATTGGTCTATGGACTCTCTAAATTTTTTGGCGGTCGCGCAGCTTATATGCATGTGGGGGCCGTGTTCGGTACAATCATGGTTGCCAATGTTTGGATGAGAATTCTGCCAGCTCAACAAAAAATGATCGATGCCACAAAAGAGGGTAAACAACCCGATTTTACATTGAGCGGAAAAGCAAAACTACGTTCGGTTCATAATAGCTATTTGACCCTTCCTGTTCTTTTTTTGATGTTGAGTAATCACTATCCCATGACCTATGGGAGTGAAAAAAACGTTCTTATTCTTCTCCTACTTTTTGTCTTGGGCGCATCAACCAGACACTACAAAATTACTAAAGAAAAAGTGGGGATTTTGCCGCCAGTTTTAATTTTAGCTTCGATCGCAGGACTTGCTTATTTGACGATAGAACCTACAACTCCGGAAAAAATCAGTGAGGCCATTGTCGAAACTAAAGTAGCTGAGGGGACCCCAATCGACCTATCTCGAGCTACAAGTGTCCAAGTGAAAATAGAGTTTTCTGGAGTGGTGCCGCCCACAAAGAAAATCTCCGCGACTCCAGAATGTATTAATCAAGGTGGCAAGCCCTTAATGACCGATCATTTTCTCGTTAAAAACGGCAGACTTCAAAATGCATTTGTTTGGATAAGTAAAGGAATGGAAGGAAAAAAATTTCCTCTACCTGAAGATGAGGTAATAGTTGATCAGCGGCAGTGTGCTTATCAACCCCATGTGGTTGGAGTAAGGGCGGGGCAAGCGATTTCATTTTTAAATAGTGATGCCTTCCTCCACAATGTTCACTCTATGGCCAAAGAGAACGAACGATTCAACTTGAGTTTAGCGAATAAGAATCAAAAAATCACACGCAAGCTTATGAAGCCTGAAATTATGTTGAAGGCCAAATGTGATATTCATCCTTGGATGGGAGGATACCTTGGAGTCGTGGAACATCCTTATTTTGGTGTGAGCGATGAGAATGGTGAAGTCAAATTAATCCAAGTTCCCCCCGGCCAATATGAGTTGTCCGTTTGGCATGAGACTTTAGGAATAAAAACCCAGAAACTTGAAATCAGAGAAGCATCGAACTTAAAGGTTGGTTTCAAGTTTTTTGAAGGTGGAAAAAAATAATGCGATTTGCGATTCAAAGTCGATCTTTACTTTTGCCCGATTCGGATCAGAGGTTCCCGCAGTTAAAGCCGGGAGTTATCTATATTCAAGACGGAAAGATTTCAAAAATAACACCCCAAATTGACCCCAATTTTAGCGGGCAGGTGATGGATGTTGGAGAAGATGTGGTTATGCCTGGTCTTTGTGACACCCACGTCCATATGAATGAACCGGGACGCACAGAGTGGGAAGGGATTGAAACGGCAACTCGAGCTGCTGCTGCGGGAGGAATTACGACCTTGGTAGATATGCCGCTTAATTCAATTCCGCCAACTACGACGGTTGGTGCCTTAGAGCTTAAACGAGCCTCAGCAAAAAAAACAGCCTATGTTGATTATGGTTTTTGGGGCGGGGTGATTCCGGGGAACAGACAAGATTTGGAACCTTTAATAGCAGCTGGTGTTTTAGGTTTTAAAGCCTTCATGATTGATTCTGGAGTCTCTGAATTTCCTATGGCATCAGAGGAAGTTCTAAAAGAAAGTTTACCCATCCTTGCGTGATTCCGGGGAACAGACAAGATTTGGAACCTTTAATAGCAGCTGGTGTTTTAGGTTTTAAAGCCTTCATGATTGATTCTGGAGTCTCTGAATTTCCCATGGCATCAGAGGAAGTTCTGAAAGAAAGTTTACCCATCCTTGCAAAAAGGGGTGTGCCTTTATTGGTTCACGCCGAACTCGAAGGTCATGCAGAGGTCAAACATCCATCGCCTAGAAGTTACGTGCACTATTTAGAATCGAGGCCTCAAAGTTGGGAAGTCGAAGCGATTAGAAAGATTATAGAATTAGCTAAAGAAAACAAAGCTCGAGTTCATGTAGTTCATCTCTCGGCATCTGAGGCATTAAAAGATATCGAAAAAGCCAAGTCCGAAAAAGTAGCTATTACTGCCGAGACCTGCCCGCACTATTTAACTTTGACTTCAGAGGAGATTTTAGATGGAGCGACTCACTTTAAATGTGCTCCTCCTATCAGAGAAAACGATAATCGAGAAAAATTGTGGGAAGGGTTGGACCGAGGGCTTATCAGTTTTATCGTTTCTGACCACTCGCCTTGTACTCCAAAACTTAAAAATTTTGAAACGGGTGATTTTGACAGTGCTTGGGGAGGAATCGCGGGGCTTCAATTTGGTTTGCCGGTCATTTGGACTGAGATGGTAAAGCGAGGACTTAGTTTAGGCCACCTTTCCCATTGGATGGCAGAGGCAACAGCCCATTTTTTAAAGATTCATGGAAAACCCGGAAGAATTGAAGTCGGCGCGGATGCCGATTTGGTTGTTTGGGACCCGAAAGCCCAATTTGTTCTAGAAGAAACTCAAATTTTTCATCGACACAAAGTCACTCCTTACTTAGGGAAGAAGTTACAGGGGGTGGTTAAAAATACTTTCGTTCGGGGGCAAGAGGTTTATTGTGACGGAAAATTGAATGGCCCTCTCGGCCAAGAGGTAAAACGTGAGTCAGCTTGAAGGAATAATCATGCAAACCCAAGTACAATCCGAAAATCCATTTATCCATTTGATTGATCTCGCTTCAGAGCGACTCGGTGGTAAGGCCCTAAGGGCTAACGATGATTTTTTTGCACCTAAATCTAACTTAACTAAAGCTGCCGACCCTATTTTTATTTCAGGCAAATATACCCCGTACGGTAAATGGATGGATGGATGGGAATCTCGCAGAAGAAGATCTCCAGGTTTTGACTGGTGTATTGTGAAACTGGGGGTCCCTGGTAAAATTCAAGGTCTTGATGTGAACACCGCTTTTTTTACAGGGAACTATCCGGAGCATTTTTCGTTGGAGGCAGCTTATTGCCCAAAAGTCGAAACTCCAGCGAGTTTAACTAGGTCAAAAGTCGAGTGGGTTGAACTCATTCCGAAGACGGCACTGAAGGGGGATAGTCATAACTTTTTCTCAATTGAAAATGACAAAAGCTGGACCCATGTTCGTTTAAATATTTTTCCTGATGGCGGAGTGGCGAGGCTCAGGGTTTATGGAACAGTAAGCCCCGATTGGGAACGCTTAAAAAAATCAAAAACCCCTATTGATTTAGCAGCCGTTCCCCATGGCGCTCAAGTCGTTGCTTGTAATGATAATCATTATGGAAAAATGGAAAACTTAATTCTTCCTGGAAGAGCTTTAAATATGGGAGATGGCTGGGAGACCAAAAGAAAAAGAGTCCCAGGCCATGATTGGATCGTCGTGAAACTTGGGGCTACTGGAAGTATTCGCAAAATCGAAGTTGATACTAACTTTTTTAAAGGGAATTACCCTGACACTTGTTCGATCGAAGGGTGTCATTATCCAGCCAGAGACTTAAAAGCTCAGGATTTTCTTCAAGATAAGAGTTTAAAGTGGAAAGAGATTCTTACTCAGACAAAACTCAAAGCTCACTTTAGGCATTATTTCGACAAAGCACTGACCGAAGCGGCTCGTAAAGGAAACTTTGATTATATTCGATTAAACATTTATCCCGATGGAGGAGTAAGTCGGCTTCGAGTTTATGGATTTGCTGAAAAATGACCTCTTTTAATCTAGTTCAATTCAATAGCCTTTCTCCAAAAGAGGCTACTCAAGTTTTGGCTCACTGTTGTGGAGCGGCTCGTTGGGTAAGCCAAATGGAATCTTCACGGCCTTTTCAAAATAGAAAAGCCCTTTTTGATAAGGCCATACAAACTTGGAATCAACTGAATGAAAAAGACTGGAAAGAGGCCTTCACTCATCATCCCAAAATTGGAGATTTAGAATCGCTTAAGAAAAAATTTGCCAGCACCCGTGTTTGGGCTGAGCAAGAACAAAAGGGAAGTGCAGAAGCAGCGGTTTCTGTATTGCAAGCACTTGCTTTAGGAAATCAAACCTACGAGAATCGATTCGGATATATTTTTATTGTCTGTGCAACGGGTAAAAAAGCTGATGAAATGCTGGCATTGTTAGAGGCGCGGCTTAATAACTCGCCAGACATAGAAATTAAAATAGCGGCCGGAGAACAGGCTAAGATTACCCAGATTCGATTGGAGAAACTGATTCATGAGTAAACGAAGTCCAATTACAACCCATATCCTTGATGTCAGTGCCGGCAAACCTGCAGCCAACGTTTCTTGCAAGCTTGAGAAACAAAATGCTCAACTTCATTGGGAAAAAATAGGGGAAGGGGTTACGAATTCAGATGGTCGCATAGAGAATCTACTTTCTACGCCTCTCCTGAAGGGAGTTTATCGGCTCGAATTTTTGACGAAGCCCTATTTTGAACAGCGAAAATTAACCAGTTTTTATCCTGCGGTGACAGTGCATTTTGAGGTGACTTCACCAGATGAGCATTACCATGTGCCGTTATTGTTAAGCCCTTATGGCTATTCAACCTATCGAGGAAGTTGAAATTTATGAAAACTACATTTAACTCGGACTCTATCGGAAATATCACGAAAGATTTGCATTCGGCGAACCAGAAATTTTTAAAACAATATCCTGGAATTTCCCACGACAGACAGCCGGTTCATACTGTCTACGGTGGAGCTCAAATCTTTTCGAGCGACACGGCAAAAAAGATGAGTGGGGTGGCTTTAAGAACGTTAAAAGAATATGCGTCCGACCCGAAGATTCTAATGAAAGCTCTAGGCGAGGAAAAGGGTGACGCTGAACTTTGGTCTAAGATCTATGGTCGCATCCAAAAGAAAATGGAAGAAGAAGCGGTTGAGGATTTTAGAATTGATTATGAAGACGGATACGGGACTCGCCCTGATACTGAAGAAGATGGTCATGCCGAATCGGGAGCTAAAGAAGTGGCCAAAGGGATGGCTCAAAAATCTTTGCCCCCCTTTATTGGAATTCGGATTAAGCCTTTTTCTGAGGAATGTCATAAGCGCAGTATTCGTACTCTAGATATTTTTCTTTCTACATTAGTGGGTGAGACTTCGGGAAAGTTACCCGCCAATTTCGTTGTCACTCTTCCGAAAGTGACTCACCCTGAACAGTGTGCTGCTTTAGTTCAGCTTTTTGAGGTACTGGAAAAGAGTCATAAGTTGCCGGCTGGAAGTTTGAAATATGAATTCATGGTGGAAACAACGCAGTCGATTCTTAGTCCGGATGGAAGATCTCCCTTAAGAGCTTTTGTGGAAGCTGGAAAAGGCAGATGCACTGGAGCTCACTTTGGAACTTATGATTACACGGCCGGCTGTGGGATAACAGCGCACTATCAAACTATGATTAACCCGGTTTGTGATTTTGCAAAACATGTAATGCAAGTCTCACTTCTGGGACTCCCGGTTCTTCTCTCGGATGGGGCTACTAATGTGATGCCGGTGGGACCGCATCGAGCCTCAGAAGGGAAACCTTTAACGCAGGCTCAATTGCAGGAAAACCAAGCGGTGGTTTATCGAGCTTGGAAATTAAGTTACGACCACATCAGACATTCTTTAGCTACTGGATTTTATCAAGGGTGGGATCTTCATCCGGCTCAATTGCCCATCCGATATGCGGCGACTTATGCGTTTTTCCTAGAAGCTTTTTCTTCGGCCTCGGAACGACTTAAAGGATTTGTGGAAAAAGCTGCTAAAGCCACTCTATTGGGAGACGTTTTTGATGATGCCGCGACGGGTCAGGGGCTTCTCAACTTCTTTTTAAGGGCGCTTGCATGTGGAGCGATTACACCTGAAGAGGCCATGAAGACAGGACTTTCGATTGAAGAGATCCAAAGTCGATCCTTTATGAAAATTTTGGAACGACGACGATGAGAACGGTAAACTTCGACCACTTAATACCTGTTCCCTTTGAGTGGGCTTTTTAAGAGGTTCAAACGGCCATGAAGTTGGTTTAAGGCGCGAAATTTATTGGCCGTTTGACGATGAGGTGAATTATCAAATGAAACTTTAAAGAAAACTTATCAAATCTTATAACCTTGGTCCTCTATAAGTTTTTGCAATTTAAGAAAAAATATATCGGACCAGCCTCTTAAAAAGCCCACTCAAAGGGAGCAGGTATGACCACTTACTTCCTTGACAATTAGGTTATTCACCAATAATTTTTGCCTCGACATTTTATAATTTCAACTACTTATGTGACTTTTTCATCGACTTGAGCGACGAAAGATAACAGCAAGAGACTCGCAGAATTAACTGTCACAGGAAATAGAGGTCATTGCCATCGTGGAGACAGGCTACATCACAGCGTTTTGGTTCATCATTATATCTGCCTTGACCGTGCCCTTGATGCTTGGCGTTGGGTATTTGCTTCGCCCAAAAGGTAAAGAGACCCGCCGAAAAATGACCTCCTATGAGTGCGGAGAAGAACCTGTAGGCTCGGCTTGGATCAAGTTCAATATCCGTTTTTATATTGTTGCGATTGTTTTCATTATTTTTGATGTTGAAATGGCTGCTATTTTTCCGGCTGCTACCGTGTTCAAAGAATCTATTGCGAATGGAACTGTGGGTTTAGTTTTTAGTGAGATTTTTATTTTCGTGGCCCTACTGTTAATCGGTCTTATTTACTGTTGGGTTCGCGGAGACTTGGAGTGGGTAAAAGGCGTAACTAAGTTCGCCCCCAACAAATAATGGTTCAATCAGCTCAATTTGCACATTCTTTAGAAGGTTGGTTTGGCCTACTACCTCTATGGGGCTGGGCAGCTATCTCAGCCTTTATTGTTATCTACTTTATCGCGTTACCTTTTGGAGGTTTAGCGACCTATGTCGAGCGTAAAATCGCTGCCGATATGCAAGATCGGATTGGTCCTAATCGCGTGGGGCCGATTGGGCTTTTTCAGTTTGCTGCCGATGCTATTAAAATGCTTTCGAAAGAGGATTTTATCCCTAAAGGGGGGGACCGATTTCTTTTCAATCTGGCGCCTTTATTTGTTGTTGTAGGATCTTGTACAGCTTTTGCGGTTTTACCTTTGAGTAAGTATTTAATCGGCGCCGATGTAAATATCGGTGTTGTTTTCATTTTGGCCGTAACAACTTTAATTGCTCCAGGCTTGCTTCTGGGCTCTTGGGCCTCTGAAAATAAATGGTCTCTTCTTGGCGGATTAAGGGCCGCTTCCCAAATCGTGAGTTACGAGATTCCTGTGGCTTTATCGATTCTTCCGGTAGTTTTAATTTCCGGAAGTCTTCAAATCGGAACCATTGTCGAACAACAAGGTTGGACAGTTTTTGGTGAAAACGTAGCTACTAACCATTTCTGGAATGCTTTCCATAACCCCTTTACTTTCTTTTCAATGTTCCTACTTTTTGTAGGTGGACTTGCTGAAACTAACCGTATCCCTTTCGATCTTCCCGAAGCAGAATCTGAACTTGTCTCTGGATTTAATACCGAGTTTTCAGGAATGCGGTTTGGTTTATACGCTTTAGGTGAGTTCTGCGATGTGTTTGTGATGTCAGCCATGGTAACAGCTCTTTATTTAGGTGGATGGCATATCCCTTTCTTAGATATTGAAAAACTTGGATTTGCACTGCCTACCGGTTTAGTAGCCATTATTCAGTTCCATGTGTTTATGATCAAAACTTTGCTAGTTGTTTTTGTGGTGATGTGGCTTCGATGGACTCTTCCCCGACTTCGCGTAGACCAGTTGATGGGAATGTGCTGGAAGGGTTTATTGCCTTTAGCTTTCTTTAATGTGTTGGGAACTGCAATTTGGATGTGGGTGTTTAAAGGGCAGTCGCTTATTCAGCTTTTGGCGGGGCATGGGTGATTTATGAATAAGGTTTTACTTTTAGCTGAAGTTTTAACTGTTGCATCAGCATTCATTGTCGCATTTCACCCGAATGTTCTTTATGCCTCAGTATTTCTGCTGTTCACATTTTGTGGAGTTGCGGCCATGTTTCTTTTCGCGGGGGCCGATTTTTTAGCGGGGGCTCAAGTCATCATCTATGTCGGTGGTGTCACGATTCTTATTCTCTTTGCGATCATGTTGACCCAGTGGCTGTACAACATAAAACTTTCAGATATTCGAAATAAGATGTTGTTGCCTGGAGTTCTTGCTATAGCCGTGGGAGTTTTTTTGTACCGTGCCCTTCATCAAATGGTTGCGACATTGCCCCCTCAAACTCCTGAGGCTTTAGAGAAATTCTCTTCAACTCCAAAGACGGCTCTTATTGGACAAGCACTCTTGGGGAGTTACTTACTTCCCTTTGAAGCTATTACCATTCTTCTTTTAGGAGCGATGGTCGGAGCAGTCTGGTTAGCGAGGCCCGAATGAACCACCTTATTCAATTTAGTTCTAGTCTACAGGGGTACTTAGCCGTAGGGGCCATCCTCTTTGCTTTAGGGATTTTTTGTGTGATGACCCGCAAAAATGCTATTGGAATTCTGCTCGGAATCGAGCTCATCCTAAATGCAGCAGGAATCAATTTTGTTGCTTTCAGTAAATTTAGGACCGGACTCATCGACGGCCAGATTGTAGCGCTTTTTATTATGTTGATTGCAGCTGCTGAAGCTGCGGTCGCTTTAGCTGTAATTTTGCGTTTTTATCGACTCAAACAAACCATCGATGCCGATGAAGCAAGCATCATGAGGAACTAGAATGGCACAACAAGCTTTACTTATTGCCCTGTTTCCACTTGTCGCGTTTGTGATACAGGCGCTATTTGGAAAAAAACTTCCCCGCCACGGAGATTTTGTCTCTGTGCTTGCGATTTTCGGATCCTTTGCAGTAGCGACTCCGATTTTCATGAAGTTGTTAACCCAAGGACACGTCTTTGATACTTTCGAAGTGAGTTGGATGACTCTTCCCGGGATTGAAGCCAGTGGAAGACTCAATAGTTCGGTGAACTTGGTTGTTGGAGTTCTCATCAATAATATCACGGCTATCATGCTTTTCATGGTGACTCTGTGTGCTTCTTTGATTCATCTATTTTCTGTTGGATACATGCATGGTGAAGAGAGGTATCATCTTTTCTTCGCTTACATTTCCTTGTTCTCGGCTGGAATGCTGGGGTTAGTTCTTTCGGATAATCTCCTAACTTTCTTTATGTGCTGGGAGCTCATGGGTTTGTGCTCTTACTTGTTAATCGGGTTCTATTACAAAAAGCCCTCAGCTATTAACGCTAGCATCAAAGCTTTCATGACTACGCGGGTGGGCGATACAATGTTTTTCCTCGGAATTGCTGGACTCTATTATGTTTATGGAACCAGTAATTTCATGGCGATTTATAAAGCCGTTCAGGTTGGTGTGGCTCACGACATCACGATTGCAGGTTTCCCTGCATTAACTCTCATTGGATTCTTGGTGATGATGGGAACCGTGGGTAAATCGGCTCAGTTCCCCCTACAAGTTTGGTTGCCCGATGCCATGGAAGGTCCCACACCCGTTTCGGCTCTTATCCACGCTGCGACGATGGTGGCTGCCGGTGTATTTCTTTTGATCCGAATGTTTCCTTTGTTAGAAGCTTCCCACGTGGTTCTTCCTGTGGTGGCTTATGTGGGAGCCATCACTGCTTTCTTGGCCGCCTGTATTGCCATTGTCCAAGTGGATATTAAAAAAGTTCTCGCATACTCTACCATCAGTCAGTTGGGCTATATGGTAATGGGTGTCGGAGTCGGGGCTTTTGCTCCCGGATTCATGCATTTGATCACTCACGCCTGTTTCAAAGCGTGTCTGTTCTTATGTTCCGGTTCAGTGATTCACTCGGTTCATACTCAGGACATGAGAGAGATGGGTGGGCTTAAATCTAAAATGCCCATCACATTTGCCACCATGTTTATTGCAACATTAGCTATCAGCGGGGTTCCTGGATTCTCTGGCTTTGTCAGTAAAGATCGAATTTTAGGTGGGGCTCTTGCTTACAGCATGGAACACCATGGTCACTACTTGATTCCGTTGTTAGGATTTGCAACTGCGGGTATCACGGCTTTTTACATGTTTAGAATGATCTATATGACCTTTTTCGGTCATGCTCGTGATGAACACAAACATCACCATGCTCATGAACAACCTCTGACTATGACGATTCCTCTGATGATTTTAGCGGGACTCTCGTTTGCGATCGTCTTTGCAGGTCCTACAGGGATTGAATCGGTGGATCATGTGATGCCTGTAAAATGGTTTGATCAGGCTCTAGAAGGGGCTCAGCAGGAAATGGGAATTGCAGAACATCTTTCACCCGAAGCAGAAGCTGTTCACCATCAGGCTCACGGATTGGCTTTGATGCTTTCCCTGGCCGTTGCAGGACTAGGTATTTTGATCTCTTCGATTACTTATTTGAAACATCTTATCAACGCGGAATCAATTAAGAAAATGGTGGGTCCTCTTTATACCTTGCTCTGGAATAAATATTATTTCGATGAGCTCTATCTTGGAGTTTTGATTCAAAAAGGGCTTCTTAACTTTAATCGGATGTTGGCGATGTTCGACGACAAAGTTGTAGATCGTATTTTTGTAGACGGCTGGCGCGACGTTACCATGGTGATCAAAAGCTTTATCGGTAAATTTGATGACATCGTTGTAGATCGAGTCATGGTAGATGGAACGGCTGATGTCACCGCGGGTGGTGGCTGGATCGTTCGGCAGTTTCAAACAGGAAAAGTTCAACAGTATTTAGTTTTGACAGTAATGGTTATCATTGTGGCTTTGTTTTATGCAAATTTGGGCTTGAAGTAGAGTCCAAGGTTTTTTGAAAGGGAGAGTATGTTTCCGATTCTATCTGTAATGACCTATATCCCCTTATTGGGCATGATTGCAATTTTAGCTGCGCCCCGTAACAACCCCAATCTTGTGAGATGGATTTCGGTGGTGGCAACGGCGGTTCCGTTAGCTCTCGGTATTTATCTTTATATGAGTTTTGATCGAACAACGCCAGCGATGCAGTTCGTTGAGCAGTTTGATTGGATTAAGCCTTTTAACATTCAGTACTACATGGGAATTGATGGTCTCAGTGTTCCGATGGTGCTTCTCACCCTGCTTCTTTCTTTTCTTTGTGTGATTGCTTCTTGGGGAATAGAAGACGGGGTGAAGGGGTACTACGCCATGTTCTTATTTCTAGAGACGGGGATGATGGGAGTCTTCTGTGCTCTAGATTTCTTTCTCTTCTTCCTGTTTTGGGAAATTATGCTTCTACCCATGTACTTCTTGATCGGTATTTGGGGAGGCAAAGAGAAGGTTTATGCTGCTATTAAATTCTTCTTATACACTTTGTTTGGATCCGTGCTGATGTTGCTCGTTATGGTCGGTATGTACTACTATTCTGAGCCTCATACTTTTAATTTGTTGCAATTAGCTCAAGGTCATCAGTTTGTTGGAAAAACAGTGGCTCTATTCGGCTATCAATTACCTGTAGATAAACTCTTCTGGATCGGTCTCTTTATTGGTTTTGCGATTAAGGTTCCAATTTGGCCGTTCCACACTTGGTTGCCATGGGCGCACGTAGAAGCCCCAACAGCAGTATCTGTGATCCTGGCTGGTGTTCTTTTGAAGATGGGAACTTACGGAATTTTGCGAATGAATTACCCCATTCTCCCTGAAGCGACACTGTGGGCATCTAACTTCATGATGATTCTTGGAGTAATCAATATTCTTTATGGTGCTTTCTGTGCGATGGCACAAAAGGATCTTAAAAAATTGGTCGCATACTCCTCAGTTTCACACATGGGTTATGTGATTTTAGGTATGGCAAGCTTCACAACTGCTGGTGTGAATGGGGCCGTTCTTCAAATGTTCAATCATGGAACTTCAACAGCTATGCTGTTCTTGCTGGTGGGTGTGATTTACGATCGGGTTCATCATCGTTGGATTGTAAAACCTGATGGTTCAAAAGGTTTTGGTGGAATTGCCTCCGTGGTTCCTGTTTACACGGGCATCATGGCGATTGGGCTTTTCGCTTCATTAGGTCTTCCAGGGCTCAGCGGATTTATCAGTGAAGCTTTAGTTTTCTTAGGGGCTTTTTCCAATCCCAAATTCCAAACTTACGTTGTGATCGGGTCGTTAGGTATTTTGCTCGGAGCTGCTTATTTGTTGTGGATGTTCATGAGAGTCTTCTTAGGACCTCTTAATGAAGAGCACAAAGATTTGGAAGATATCAATTGGAGAGAAATTCTAACCTTAGCTCCGCTCTGTGTGCTTGTTATCGTTCTGGGAGTTTACCCCATGCCGGTTTTAAATCTCATGGGTTCAACCATTGCGAAGCTTTTAACCTTATTTTCGTAATTTAAGGGGTGTTTGTGTTGGGTGAAACTTTACATAATATCAAGTTGTTGGCTCCCGAGGTTTGTCTCACGCTTTTTCTGTGTCTGCTTTTTGTAGTAGATGGGATTTTGCCAAAAATGAGAACCAACCGATTTTCGATGATTACCACGGTTGTGGGTTGCTTGGCTGCTTTAGTGCTAACTTGCAAAGTCGGGCAAACACCCGAAGCCTATTTCGGAGGAATGGTTGTTAACGATGGTTTGACCAAATTTTTTCGTTACTTTTTCTATTTTACAGCTGCGGTAAGCTGTTACTTGGCTTTCGGATCCAACGAAATCGAAAAGCAAAGTCGAATGGAGTTTTCACTTCTGTTGTTGTGTACAACCATCGGTATGGGAATCATGGCAACGGCCTCGAATCTTTTAGTACTCTACATGGGAATAGAGATGGTGAGTATTATCTCTTTTGTGATGGCCGGTTTTAAGCGCGATAATCTTAGATCCAATGAAGCGTCCTTTAAATACTTGGTGTTTGGGGGAGTCGCTTCGGGTCTCATGATTTATGGGTTTAGCCTGATGTATGGCTTAACGGGATCTTTAAACTACCCACAAATTGCAGCCTATTTGACCTCAACTCAAGGAAATCTCGGTTTGGTGTTTTGGCTAGCTTTGGTTCTCATCTATGGTGGTTTAGCTTATAAAATCTCTGCGTTTCCGATGCACTTTTGGGCACCCGATGTTTATGAAGGGGCTCCCACTCCAGTGGCTACGTTTTTCAGTGTCGGTCCCAAAGCTGCCGGTTTTGCAGCCTTTATAAGAATATTCCTAACGGTCTTTTCTGTAAAAACGGCCGAGGGCAATTGGCAGATGATTAACGGAATCTCATTGGCGCATGTCATAGCTATTATTTCTGCCCTTACGATGTTGGTTGGGAACCTTTCCGCGATTGGTCAAACCAATGTGAAAAGGATATTAGCTTTCTCTAGTATCGCGCATGTTGGGTACATGCTAATGGGTTTAGTGACATTGGATCGTTCAGGTTTAACGGCCATTATTTTCTACTTGATCGCCTATTGTGCCATGAACCTTGGGGCGTTTTGGGTGGTTAGCGTTGTTTCAAATATCAGGGGAAGAGAAGATCTCGATGCCTTTAGAGGTTTGGGTTGGTCGATGCCGGTTTTAGGAACTTGTATGGCTGTTTTTATATTCTCACTCACCGGAATTCCAATGTTTTCAGGCTTTATTGGTAAGTTTCTTATTTTTGGTTCTGTTATTAAGTCTGGCGGATTTCTTTGGTTAGCACTTCTCGGAGTTCTGAATAGTGTGGTTTCCTTGTATTATTACGTCAAGATTTTGAAATCTATGTGGTTGGACAAACCAGAAAGTCAGGAATCTTTGAGTTTGTCGTTTTACCACGCTGTTGGGCTAGTGGGACTTGCTATTCCAACTATCGTACTAGGTTTGTATTTCACACCTATTCTTGAGTTTGCGGAAAGAACTCTCTCAAACATTTTGTAACAGATCATTTTGCAGTGAAAGGAGGAAACTCGTGGAAGCATTTTTACCAGTAGGGTTTCTTCTTATTTTTGCTCTCCTTCTATGTGTAGGATTGTTTACCGTTAAGCGGTTACTTGGGCCTAGAAATCCGGTTTCTTCGAAGTTGAGTGTTTACGAATGTGGTGTAGCATCACCCGAGGGGAATGCTCGGGCCCCTTTCAAAACCAGTTTCTATCTCATTGCGGTTTTGTTTCTTCTTTTCGATGTCGAAGCGGCGTTCTTTTTTCCTTGGGCGTTGGTTTATCGGGAGTCTTTAGCAGAAGGGCCTGCGCTTTTAATTGCGATGTTGATTTACATGGGGCTTTTAGTTCTAGGGCTTGTTTATATTTTCAGAAAGGATTGCTTAAAGTTAAACTAATATGGAGTGGACCGACCTCATTATTACCGCAGTTAAAACAGCGGTCATCTATCTAGGAATGGTTCAAGTTGTTCCCATTATGCTCATTGTGGAACGGCGAGGAGCTGCTCTTATGCAAGATCGTCCAGGGCCTAATCGAGTTGGGCCGTTCGGTCTTTTCCAGCCTATAGCCGATGTCATCAAAATGATGATGAAAGAGGTCACTGTCCCTCGTCAGGTGAATAAAGCTCTCTTTTTGCTTGGGCCGTTTTTGGTTCTCTTTCCTGCCTCATTGGTGATCGCCGCTTTGCCCTTTGGTGATTACTTTACTCTGTTGGGGCGTGACTATTTACTTCAGGTGGCCAATATCGACGTAGGCATCTTATACGTCTTAGCCATTGGCTCGCTTGGAATTTATGGGATCTTATTCGGTGGATGGGCATCGAACAACAAGTTCTCTTTGATAGGTGCCATGCGGTCCTCTTCCCAAATCATTAGCTATGAAATTCCCTTGGGATTGGCGGCTTGTAGTGCGGTTCTTTGGTATGGCAGCTTTAGTTTGAGGGAGATGGTTTACACTCAAGAAGGGACTTTCTTGGGAATATTACCTAACTGGGGATTTTTCTATCAACCCATAGGATTTTTGTTGTTCTTTATTGCCGCTTTTGCGGAAACCAATCGATTGCCATTTGATCTGCCTGAAACCGAGGCTGAGCTAGTGGCGGGATTTCACACTGAGTATGGGCCGATGGATTTCGGAACTTTTTTTATGGCCGAGTACATGAATATGGCGACGATGTCGGGGCTTATGGTGGCCATGTACTTTGGTGGATGGCATTTGCCTTGGGTTTCGGATGTAACGTTGCTGCAATGGTTGGGTTCAAGAAATCTTTTAGCGG